>Ga0302247_1000013_pt1 | contig 265609 bp, 232 predicted proteins | sample AAG_UR_Ile_MG_FD_193529 | JGI IMG/M metagenome (GOLD analysis project Ga0302247, IMG submission 193529) | Enriched activated sludge microbial communities from anaerobic digester in WTTP, New Holstein, Wisconsin, United States - AAG_UR_Ile | ecosystem: Engineered > Bioreactor > Anaerobic >...
CTTGAGGTGACGATTGCGGAGTGGTACCACCTGATCCCTTCCCGAACTCAGTCGTGAAACGCTCCCGCGCCGATGATACTGCGGGGTCCCCCCGTGGAAAAGTAGGTCGTCGCCTCTTTTTTTTCTTTGACATGGTGAAAAAAACGAATACAAGACCCCTGAACTGAAAGGAGGTCCGGTGTCTAGGAAAGACGCGGCAAAACGGGCGAAAAACCTTGTCGGGGAGCGGACAAAATTTTTCTTGACAACCTTTTTCAAATCAAATAGCCTACCGCAGAGTTTAGAGGTGTGTTAACAATCTACAGGGACGAACTATGAAACAGATGAGAATGGTCATTTTGACGGTGTTCTTCGCGATGGTTATCTCCTTTAACCTGAGCGCGGCGGATCTTTTTGACCTCGAAGGCGGCGCGGCGGACGATCCGACGAAGGCCGAAACGCCCGCTGAAGCCTCGACGGAAACTCCCTCTGAGCCCGGCAAGGACGCGGCGGTCCCTGAAGCCCAGACGGCCAATCTGGCGGTCTCGCAGGCGGTCGCTGATCCCGCTGCCGAGAAGGAGATGCGAGAACTTTCCATTGAGAAACAGAAAAAAGTGAAGGTCGTCCAGAAACGCGAATTCTACAAGGAAGGTCGCTTCGAGATGAGCGTTGGCGTCGGGTTCATCGTGGGTGACTGGGATGACTCGATGACCGTGGGGACGCGCCTTGCGTACAACATCAACGACCTTTTCGCGATACAAGGGCAGTTCTTCTACGCCGCCATTGATTGGGCGCGAGAGACCCGCAAGCAGGTCGATGAGCTCAACGCCGAGATATCGTCGAGCAACGCTGTCATGGCGGGCGGCCTTTCGGTCGTGTTCACGCCTTTCTATGGCAAGTTGAGTCTCTTCGGCGACTTCATCCCCAAATACGATATCAATGTGTCTCTAGGCGGCAACTACTATCAGGTGCTTCTTGAGAAGGGCACGAAGACCAAGACCGGTCACAACTTCGCCGTCAACGCCGGGTTCGGCGCCCGCTTCTTTATAACGAACAACTTCTTCCTCTCGCTCAATCTTGACTGGTTCCTGATGCAGGATGAACGATTCAAGCTCGGGGCCGTGGCCGCCGAAGCGACCAGCAAATACCTTAAGACCGACAGTCTTTTTTCAATCAACTTCGGCATGTTCCTGCCGTTTGCCGACTAAGAGAGGGGACCGAGTATGAAAAAGATAGCGTTGGCGCTTTTCTTCATCCTTCTTGGCGGGCTGTTCGCTTCCTGTGCAGAACAGTTGACGGTCCGCGAACAGGAGATGAAGAAGTACGAAAAGATCGACCCGTCGGTCGCGCAGGGTATGCCGGATGCGATCAAAAAGGTGGTCGATGCGTACAACGATGGCGATTATCACACCGCCGCCATCGGATTCTACGCGATCATGAAGAACGGTGAATGGGCGCGCCTCCACGAGACCGCGCGTTACTACTACGCCGAGTCCCTGTTCCGCATCGGTCTCTATCAGGCTGCCGAATATCAATTGGCCGAGATCCTTTTCGAGGGCCCGGACGGCCACTATTTCGTTTCCGCGTTGCTGAAACTTCTGGCCGTCACCTATGAGACCAAGGACGAGAAGGTTCTCTTCGCCGTTCTTTCGAATGTCAACTACAATGCGCTCCCCAAGAAGTTCGCCAACGAACTTATGTACTACCTCGGTAAGATAAACTTTTATCGCGGTCAGGACGAGGAGGCCCTCAAGTTCTTCACGCAGGTCAAGGACTATTCCTCCTTCTATCCCCTCGCTACCTACTTCATGGGCGTTATCCAGGTGCGTCAGCGCATGTACGCCGAAGCGATGCAGAGCTTCCAGAAGATCATGGAGATGCCCGATGATATGTATGTCGGCGCCGATATCAAAGCCCTCAAGGGCATGGCGGAGCTGGCACTCGGTGAACTTTACTACGCCGCTGGTTTCGACGAAAAGACCAAGAACAAACTCGCGATGTTCAATGTCGCGCTGAACTACTTCAACAATGTCGACAGGCGCAATCCTCAGTGGTTCGAGTCGCTTTTCGCCCGGACATGGGCTTCGCTCATGATCAGCCGTTTCGATTCTACGCTTGGCACGGTCGTGACGCTCGGGAGTCCTTTCTTCACCGACATATATTTCCCCGATGTCTATGTTGTCGAAGCGGTGACCTACTACAACCTGTGTCGCTATCAGGAGGTCAACGAGGTCATTGACAAGTTCTTCCGCGTATATCCCGACTACCGCCAACTTCTTCAGTCGTGGCTGGAAAATGTTTCCACCAAGACGGGCTTGGATGTGTACAGGGAACTTCTGGTCATGTATCGTGATGCCTCAGCCGGGAAGAAGACGCCGATCCCCGAGGCGATCCTTCGCAGCATCCTCAGCGATCAGAAATTCCAGAAAGAGTACATTCATGTCAAGGAGATCGAACGCGAGGCGGCGATAATCGAGAATTCGCCGGAGAGCTTTAAGAAGAGCGTGATCGCCGACGACCTCATGAAGAAAATGAACTATCAGCTCGCTACCATACGCAATGAGGCCGGCAAGATGCAGGTCAAGAAGATACAGGAGATAACCCAGGACCTTACTCAGATAATCGCCGACATGAAGGCGATACGCTTCGAGATGACCGACAAATTGAAGGCCACCTACGAGAAAGAGGAGCTTTACGGCAAGAAGCTGAAAGAAAGCGCTCTGAAGGAAGAACAGGCCTATTCCCCCGCGGTGCCTAACCGCCACTACTATTGGCCATTCGATGGAGAATACTGGCAGGACGAACTGGGTTACTACTTCTACAATATCCAGAACGCGTGCATGGATGAGTAACTTTTGACGGGAAGGAAATAATATGACGACCTCTAGCATGATGAAAAAGGCCCTCGTCGCCCTGTTGGTCCTCCTTGTGGCCGCTTCCCTTTTCGCCGCACGGGAAAAGAGAAAGGCCGACGAAAAGGATGTGAAAGGGCCGGCAAAAATGGATACGGAATCGGCAAAGGCGAAGATACAGATCGATTCCAAGGCCATGGCTCAGCGGGACAAGGCGATAGAACAGTTGCTGGAACTTCTGAAGGACTTCCCGGAAGGCCCGAAAAAGGCGGAGGTCTATCGTCGGTTGGCAGAACTTTACTGGGAAAAGGCTCGCGGCATCAAGGCGATCATCATGGAGGAGTATAACAAGAAGACCGACAAATACTACGAACTCAATGACCCTAATGCGCCGATGCCGGAGCTGAACCTCAAGGATGCGTGGAAATGGAATGAAAAAGCGGTCGACACCTGTGACTTCATAATCAAGAAGTATCCCAATTTCGAAGGTATCGACGAGGTCTATTTCTTCATGGCGTCCAACTTGATGGAGGTCGGCAAGCCCCTCCCCGCCATTCGCTACTACACCTTGGTCACCGAAAAATACCGCAATTCAAAATACGCGGCTGATGCCTTTTATGAGATGGCCGAGTACTTTTTCAACAACAACAACGTCTTCAAGGCGATGCCGGCATACAAGGCCATCATCGACAGTTATCCCAACAACCCCTTCTTTGGTTTTGCTCTCTACAAATATGCGTGGTGCCTCTACAATGTCGGTGAGTACGAAGAGTCGATAAAGGTCTTCCAGCAGGTGGTCGAGTATTCGAACAAGTCGAACAAGGTCGAACTGAAAGAAGAGGCTCTTAAGGACATGGTCACCCCGTATGCCGAGGCGGGAAGCGTCGATGACGCGGAGAAGTACTTCAAAAGCGTGGTCAAGGAAAAGAAGTATTTCGTCATGGTGCTTATCAAGTTGGCCGGTATTTATTTCGAACAGGACAAGAACGAGGAAGCGATAAAGATATATCGGAAACTCATCAGCGAAGTGCCGAATGCTCCTGAATGCCCGATGTGGCAGAAGCAGATAGTGGAGGCCTACAAAAAACTCAACATGAAGGACAATGTCCGTTTGGAGATATTGGTCCTCGTCGAGAAGTATGGCAACAAGGAATCGTCGTGGTCAAAGGCGAACATAAAAGATGAAGCGACGGTCGAAAGTGCCACCCAGACCGCTGAGGCGAACCTGCGCATATTGCTTGTCGAGTATCACAACGAAGCCCGCAAGACCAAAGCTGAAGCGACCTGGAGGATAGTGGAAGAGCTTTATCCGAAATACCTTAAATACTACCCGAAATCGGAAGCCGCCTACGACATACGCTTCAATTACGCCGAATTCCTTTGGGAGAACAAAAGGTACGAGATGGCCGGTAACGAATACCAGGTCGTCGCCGATCTGAACCCCAAAGGGCATCACTTTGAGGATGCTTCCTACGGTGCGGTCTCGGCGTTCGGCATGTTGCTCAAGGAAAAACAGGAAGCGCAGAACCGGAAGATCAAGGACGATATCGCCTCGAAGAAAAAGGCGGGTGATACCGGTATCGAAGAGAGCCGTGTCGTCATCGCTGGGCAGGGTAAGATGACGGGGAAGAAGGAGCTTCCTCCCGAATATCGGCCCAAAGAGATCCCGCCGTTGGAAATGAAGTTCATCAAGGCGTGTGAAACCTATATAAAGAACATCCCGCGGTCCAAGTATCTCGTTGACATCATCTACAAGCAAGCTATCACTTACTACTCATTCAATCACTACCAGGAATCGGTACCGGTCTTTGAGATGATCGTCCAGAAGTATCCGAGAGATGATCTCGCGGTCTTTTCCGCGGACCTCATCATGGATTCGCTCAATATCACGGAGGACTGGGAGGCGATCAGTAACAAGGCTCGCGAGATGCTTCGAAACTCCGCGCTCATATCGGGCCGTAACCGTCTCAAGGATGACCTGGAGAAATTCAAGGAGATGGCGACCTTCTACGCCGCGGAACTGCCGGCCCAGAATGGCAAGACGATCGATTCGGCCGAACGATATATCGCCTTCGTGACCGAATTCCCGAGTTCCAGATTCAACGATGTTGCGCTTAACAACGCGATCTACTACTACGCAAAGGGCGAGGATCTGTACAAGTCGATCCGGGTGCAGGAGCGTTTCCTCGGCGAGAATGCGAAACTTTACAAGGAATCGAAACTGCGCAATGCCATAATGTTCGGTCTCGCCAAGAACTACGAGGCGATAGCCTATTATGACAAGGCGGCGCAGTTGTACATTGATTTTGTTGCCAAGGCGGGGCAGGACAAGAATGTCGGCGATGCCATTTTCAATGCCGCGGTCCTTTACGAGGCGCTTGGCGACACCGAAAAGGCTTTGGACAACTACAAGTTGTACATAGACAAACACCTCAAGGACGACAAGGAAAAGGCGAAGATCGCTCTTCAGTTCGGCTACATCTGGATGCGGAAGGGCAAAACCTACTATGACAAGGCCCGCAAAGGGTTCGAGCGTTTCCTTGCCGATCACATCTCGATGAAAGGACTTAAGGATTTCCGTTACATCGATAAGAGCGGTAAGTTGACCGGTAAGGCCGACACATCAGCGGTGGATGTTTCGAAGGGCTCCCCCAACACCCTTTTTGCTCTCTATGCCGCACAGGTGAAAATGGCCAAGGAAGAGGGGCGGACCGAAGACTACTACAAGTTCCATGACGCGATTCTCCAGCTTTATAAGAACGGCCAGTTCAAGGACAAGGAGGATTTTGCCGAAGGAACGCGCGACACGATCGCCGATGCCCTTCTGGTGGAAGCTGATGCCAGATTCAGAGAGTTCATGGCGATCGATCTTAATGTGAAGTACGACAAGACCATCAAGTACAAACCTGAAGAGATCAACTACGGCGACGAGTCGAAAATACCAAAGAACATCAAGAAGGAAATGGATACCTTCAACAAGGAAACGGCGGATCGCCTGACCAAAAAGGCCGAGATGCTCGTGGAACTTGAGCAACGCTACATGGACATTATAGCGCAGACCAAATCTCCGCGCCTTACCCCCGCCTGCCTCTACCACATCGGTGCCATGTATCGGAATATGACCGAGAAGATGTTCACTGCCCCGCTTCCTCCTTGGCTTAACGAGAACCAGAAGATCGTCTACAAGAACATGCTCGACGAAAAGGCGCTCAATGCCCGCCAGAAAGCGGTCGACGCTCTCGAAAAGGCGATGCTGAAGGGTTATGAGACATCGGTTTACAACGACTGGGTGAAAAAGGCGAAATATGACCTTCGGTATTTCCAGGAACTGCGACCCGGCAAATATTATGACGAGAACGAGTTGATACCGAGACCCAACATGATAGAGACCTCTTCCCTTATCGGCAGGGTCGATATGGACATGAAGTTCCCCCCCATCAGTGACGAAGAGAAGAAAGATATCTTACGGAAAATGTCGGGGGCGGCCGTTGCGCCAGTTCCCGCCCAGCAGCAACCGGTCACCGGTTCGACGAATTGAGGAGGGCTGAAACATGAGAAAAATCTTCTCCCTGATAGGTTTGGCGATCCTTACGGGTGCTTTCGTCCTGTCCTGTGCGACGGCGAAGAAAGACGAAGAAGCCACAGTGAAGAAAGAACCCGAAAAGAAGCGTCTTTCGGTGACCGATCGCCCCACGACACCGGAAGAATGGACGAAGTTCCACACACAGAAAGGTATAGATGCGCTTGAGGTCAAAAAAGGGAAAGCCGATTTTGCCGGTGCGATAAAGCATTTCACCGCCGCGACCGAAGCGTACCCGAAATCTCCGACCGTGTGGTTCAATCTCGGTCTTGCCTATCAGCAGATGGGCGACGATGAGAACGCGGTCAAGAACTACAACGCCGCCCTTCAGATCGAGCCCACCTATGCGCGACCCGTCATCAATAAGGCGGCGATCTATGCGAACAAACTCGAGTACAACCGCGCGATAGATGTCTGCGAGAAATTCCTCGAGGAGAATCCCAAAGACAAGGCGGTGCTTTCAGCCGTCGCTGGCTTCTATCTTAAAAAGCTTGATTTCATGAAAGCAATAGAATCGGTCCGGAAGATCCTCATCCAGGAGCCGTCGAATGTCGATGCCCTCAAGAACTTAGGCATGATCTACCTCATCAAGAAGGATACCGGTCTGGCGAACATGGTCACGACCAACTCCTACAATCTGAATCCCAATGATGCGGGTATCACGAATAATCGTGGCGTCATTTTCCACTATCAGGCCGACGATTCCTTGGCGATGTTCTACTACAGTAACGCGTTGAACCTTGATCAGGGGAACAGGGCCGCCAATCACAATGTCGGTTCGATGGCGATGTCCTACGGCGACGCCGAACGGGCGTTCAACCATTTTTCCGTTGTTCTGGCGCAGGATCCGGACAATCTGGACGCGCGCATCGGGCTTGCTCTTGCCCATCGAGGGATGGGTAGTTTCACCGAGGCGGAGGCCGAGTACAAGAAAGTCCTCGACAAGGATCCCAATAATCCTCTCGCGGTCTTCAACCTTGGTGTCCTTTATCACGATCACCTGAACAAGAAGGTCGAAGCGCAAAGTCTTTTCAGAAAGTACCTCAGCATCGGTGGCGATATAGGACAGGATCACATTGTTCATAAATATCTTGCCGATAAGGTCAAGATACGCCCGTCAGAGGATGAGCAAACGAACTGAAGAAAGAGATAGCAAGGGAGAACCTCCATGAAGAAGTTTTTCGCGCTTTGTTTCTTGGTGCTTTTCGCAGCCGGGGCGTTCGGCCAGGAGGAGGCCGTCGATACCGGTGATCGCGACACCGACGGAAGGAAGATAATATACCGCTCAAAAACGGTCATCGACTTCGAGGATGTCATGTTGGAAGGCCAGATCAAGAAACCTTCCGGTTCTTTCCTCATGGACCGCACAAAGACCAAGTTCAATTCTCTTATCAACCTGAAGAAGGATTTCAATAAAGAACTGGTCAAATCGGTCGATGTGTTAAAGTAAGAATGAGAAAGACAACAACAACCATAATGAACGGGGTCTGAATCATGCCGAACGAGAAAGTCCAAAAAAGATTGCTGTACGATCTTTCCCCCATTCCTCGTCCCCCCATAAACGAGGGTTTTGTCGGCAAACTTGACCCGGAGGTCAGGGTCGTCTACAAGCCCAATATCCTCAGGGAAAGCAGGGTGCTTGCCAAAGGGTATATTGCGGGATCTTCGACCGATACTTCCAAGGTCGACCTCATGCTGGATGAGGCGATATTTCCCGAAGATTCTTTCGAGTTGGTCAGTTTGGTGGGAGACCAGATGACCGTAAACCTCAAGGATGGGTTCAAGGGGTATGTCGTGGAGAAGAAGGAGAGAAAAGATCTCTCGTCGGTCGTCGCGACAAAAAAGAGTTACGAGATCGGGCCTGACAATTTCCTCGTTCTTGAATTTGGCGATCTTTCTGTTGTTGCCTTGAGATCGCCACACGAGAAACTGAAACCGGCAAGCTTGATAGAAAACAGAGAAGTTGCCCCCTTCCTCATCCTCATCGTGACATTCATACTCGGGCTCATCGTTATGAATCTCGTTATGGAGACGCCCCCTATAGAGGTCGACATCTTCGAGATAGATAACCGCTTCGCCAACATGATCATCGGCAATCAGGACGATGTAGAGGTTGAAGATATCGAGAAAGAGAAAAAGGTAAAACTTGAAAAACCCAAAGAGGGACTGGTAGAGGCGACCCAACAGAGAAAATCGTTGGGCGAAGAGGGTCGCGTAGGCGACAAGAAGAGCCGCGTGGCGAATGCGCAAGGTTCCGCGCGTCGCGGGCTTGACGAGAAGGTCGCGCAGAGTTCCGGCGTCATGGGCGCTCTTTCAGCCGGTGCCGCAAGTTTTGACCGTATATTCGGCGGCGGTGGCCTTGGTGCGGGCATGGACAAGACCCTCGGCTCGGTCACTGGCATCAGCGGGGTCGATCAGTTCGGCTCCGGTGGTTTGGGCACCAGAGGTTTTGGTACCGGTGGCGGTGGCAATGCGCTCGGTATCGGCGGCCTCGGTACCCGCGGGAGGGGCGGCGGCGGCATGGGTGGCATGGGCTATGGCATGGCGGCCGGTCGTATCGGTGGCAAAGGGCTTTCTGACATTACCGCCGGCGGTGGTCAGGCGGTCATCATGGGTGCTCTTGATCGCGCGGTCATCGATGCCTACATCAAGCGTAACCTCGCCAAGATCCGCTGGTGCTACGAGAAGGAGCTGAATAAGGATCCGAAACTGTTCGGGAAGATAGTCATCAACTTCATCATTTCCAAGACGGGCCAGGTTTCGAGTTCGAAAGTACAGCGCTCCACGATGGGCAACGAGAATGTGGAAAGTTGCGTGGCTGACCAGATCAAGAAGATCCGGTTCCCGGCGCCCAAAGGCGGCGGTATCGTCATAGTCAACTACCCGTTCGTTTTCAAGCACTCCGAAGGGTAAAAAGGTACGGAGGAATATTAGGTATGAAAAAGCTGTTGACGATCCTGCTCATTATCTCCTTCTCGGCGCTCTGGGCCGAAGAAGAAGAGGCCGGCGATGCTTCGGGCAACGACCTTGATCCGGTATTGAAAGGTCTTCAGACCACGATGTCCGGCGGCATATTCGCAATAATAGGCAAGGCTGCCGATTACTCAGACCCCATCGGATCGGTGGTCAACCTTTCTTTTGGATACGATCTGCAGATCGTCGACGCTTTTTCCTTGGGAATGAGTGCCAAGTTCGGAATATTACAGTTGAACACGGTCACCAACAAGTCGGCGTCGCCATGGTATCAGGCGGGAGATTATGCGCCCATCGTGGTCGGTGCCGACATCAGCCCGACCTACTGCATCAACGAGCGTTGGGAGATCGGCGCCAATGTCAGCATTGATTACAACATGATGGCTGAAGCGGAAGATTCCTCCGGCAAGAAACAGAGCGGTTTTCTTGTTGTCGGTGGTGGTGTGGATGCCGAATACTATACCTATGCGAGACATTTCTCATTGGGCATGATGGCGGAATTCAACTATATAGTGAATTTTGACGGCTTTGGCGTGACGGTCATGCCATACCTCAAGTACTCTTTTGGCATTTGAGTTCTCGCATAATCTTTTCTTTTGATAGAACCAGAAATGTCTGATCGTGTGGGTTCTGCCTTGTCTGGGGATCTTCCCGTCGGTGTGTTTGATTCCGGTATCGGTGGCTTGACCGTTCTCAAGGAGATACGGCGGCTTCTTCCTCATGAACATCTTTTGTATCTCGGTGATACGGCGCGGGTCCCCTACGGAACAAAATCTCCGGAGGTCGTGCGTCGTTATTCGGAACTGAATGTCAGGTTCCTTCTTGAAAAAAAAGTAAAAACGGTGGTGGTAGCCTGCAATACCGCGTCTTCTTTGGCACTTGATTATCTGGAAGACCTCTTTCCCGGCATCCCGGTCATGGGGGTCATAACACCGGTGATCCGTAACCTCGCTCTTCTTTCCGGTGTTCGTCGTATCGGGGTCATAGGCACAACCGCGACCATTCGTAGCAATAGGTATCAGCAACTCATCCGTGAGCAACAACAGGTCGAGGTCCTGTCGCAGGCCTGTCCTCTTTTTGTCCCGTTCGTTGAAGAAGGATTGATCGACCATTCGCTGACGCGTCAGGTGATCGACCACTATTTACGTGATTTAAAAAGAGCCGATATAGATACCCTGATCCTTGCCTGCACGCACTACCCCCTCCTGTCCGCCATGATCGATGAATATTTCGACCATCGCGTGCGGATCATCGATTCGGCCTACTACACAGCTCTGGAACTAAAAAAGAGATTGGAGAGCGATCAGTTATTGAATCCTTCTTCGGAGGAGGGCCGGGAATCTTTTTTTGTCACAGATACGATAGAGACTTTCAAAGAGACGGCAACAAGATTTTTTGGTCGTCCGTTACTCAATATACAGCATATCTAAAAAAATTGATTTCGGTTATTCCCCGCTATATAGTGAAGCGGATTTTTCGAGGGTGATTTATGCGTAATCTATGGAGACGGGGTGTTTTTTCTCTTGTTTTAGGATTCTTGTGCGTTTTATGGTCTCAAGAGATATCCCCGACGACCCCGCCAGAGGCCGTTTCGGACGAGGACAGTGCTTCCCAGGGTGTGGAGCCCTTGAACAATACGGAACAAGGAGTAAAAACGGAACAATCGGTAGACGGAGAGCAAGAGGTCAATCTTAAACTGAGGAATCTGGAAGAGAAGATAAATTCGCTGAAGGACAAGGTCTTTAGAGCAAAACAGCGGCTTGCCACGCTTCAAGAAACAGTCTTGAGCGGAGCCTTGGCCGGAGCTCGGGCATCCGTGGTACATCTTAACGAAGTGGGATCGACCTTTGATCTGGTCTCGGTGGTCTATTACCTTGACGAGGCGCCCGTTTTCAAATGGGTTGAGGGGAGCGGCGTCGATATAAAGACGGGGATGTCGGTTTTTGACGGGTCGGTGGTGCCCGGTCCGCATCATTTATCGGTCTATCTGATATTTCGTGGAAGCGGTTATGGGGTCTTTTCCTATATGCGCGGGTACACTTTTAAGCTGAAGGCAGGGTATTCTTTTAATGTCGAGGAGGGGCAGTTGGTGGAAGTTTCCGTGACGGCAGAGGACAGGGGGACGCTCGTTAAGCTTGACAATCGTCTCTACATATCGTTCGACATCAGGAAAAAGGTGTTCGAACAAAGACCACAGACCGATGCCGTTGAGGGAACAATAAAACCCGCTGCTGAATAAGCGTCCGGTCATGCGCATGACACGATGGGCCGTACATATCATTATCGCGGTTGTTTGCTGTTGCGGCGCGGTTTCCGCTCAACAGCGGACGCCTTCTTCCGTTGGCGTCCGCCTTTCCTCAATGGAAAAAGAGCTGAGCGTTCTCGAGGATGATTTCAAGGGGATGGAAGGACGCTATCTTTCCCCTTTTGTTGCGAGTCGTGACTACACCGAATCACCATCGAAGAAAATGGAGAAGGCCGATTTCTATTTTCGGCAGAAGGACTATATCTCTTCCGGCGGTATCTATTATTCGGTATTCAGCGTTCGCAAGGAAAGAGATTTCATATGGGAGGAATCTCTTTTCAAGTTGGCCGAGTCGCTTTTCCTCAATAAGAACTACATCTCAGCCTCCCGTTATTACGAGGTCCTTCTGGCCGAAAAACCTTATTCCCGCTTTCAGGTCGAGGCCTTAAAGCGGCTCATAGCATCGTCCTACTATCTGGGCGAATATTCAAAGGCCAAGACATATTATGCTGAGTTCCTCAACATCGGCTACGACATGGCCCGCGACCAAGAGTTGGTCTATTTCCTCGCAAAGGCACTTTTTTTTGACAAGCAATACGACGAGGCGCAGGAGATATTCAAAACGGTAAGAAACGAAAGCACTTTTTACCCCCAGAGTCTTTATTTCCTCGGGGTCATAACTCTCCAGCGCGGAGAGATGGATACTGCGCTTTCTTTTTTCAAACAGTTGACGGACCTGCCCGGAGAGAAGGGGTATTCACGATATGAGGCGGTGCGCGATCTTGCGATCCTTGCCCAAGGGAGGATACTTTTTGAGAAAGGTGATTTCCCGGGGGCGACCGACGCATATCTTAAACTTGATCGCGGGTCCGACCTTTTTGCCGAAGCGTATTTCGAACTGTGTTGGGCCTACATCCGTCGAGAACAGTACGAAAAAGCGCTGGATGCCTTGCGTCTCATCAAGTATATAGCGCCGGGGTCTTTGGTGGTGCCACAGGCCGCCTTACTGGAGGGCAACCTGCTTATCAAGCTACGCAAATATGCCGAGGCGATGCTCCTTTTCAACAATGTGGTCAAAGAATACGCCGATATCCGCAACGAACTCAACACGCTCAAAAAAAGCGGCCGCTCCTTCTTTGATCAATCACTGGGTGCCGATGAAGGCAAATTCTCGCTCTATTCCCCGCTCGTGAGATCATTGCTTAAGAACAACAAGAAATTCTCCCACGCTATCCGGTTGCACGATGACCTGAAAAGCATAGAGATGGAGCTGGAGCAGGTCTCAAAAATGGAAAGCAAACTTGCCTCTATCGTCGAGAGCAAGAATGCCGCCTCGATCTTCCCGCCTCTCAAGGAGGGCACAGAGCAGGCCATCTCTTCGCAGAATCGCCTATCTTTCCTGCGCAACGAGATACTTAAGGTCCGCGCTGAGATAGCCCTCTCCCTTCTTTCCGAACAGGACCGAAAACGCTACCAGGCGCTGGAGCAAGAAAAAGAGACAATGCAGAAGAAAATAGCCGATCTTATGCCGAAGTCGACCAAGGATATAGAAGAGAAGGTGGCTCGCAATGCCAAGCAACTGATCGCATTCGGCGAGGAACTCCATCGATCCTCCATCAGGATGAAGGCGCTCTATGATCAATTGGACGCCGTCGGGGAATACCACTTGAGACAGGCGGGCCAGCCGGAGAACGCGGATCCGCGTATCACGGAAAAGATAGAGCAGGAAAAAAAACGCACCCGGGAGATGATGGAGCAGATAACATCTTTCAAGAAGGAGACCGAGGACGACAAGAATCGCATGCTCCTAGGCGGCAACATGCTCGCGCAGATGGTCTTTGTCCGGGACGCGTATGACAAGATCATTGCGGAACAGGAGAAATTGATCCTTCTTGTTCCCGTTGCTGCCGGCGCCGAACATCAAAAGGCGAAAGAGATATCAACGAGGATCGATGACCTTTCTAAAAAGATAACCCTGTTCAATGAGAAACTGAACGAGGTCATCGGGGGCATCATCCAGAACATCAAGGATTCATTTGAGAGTGAAAAGATAAAGATAGAAGAGTATAAAAGCCAGCTCCTTTCCTTGAGAAGGGAAACGGCCGAGATAGCCTCGCTTGCCATGCATACCAACATCGCAAAGGTCAATCAAGTGTTCGATGATCTGGTGCTTAAAGCCGACCAAGGCATTATCGATGTCGCATGGGAAAAAAAGGACGAGGCGACGCAGAACCTTAAGCGACTGATCATCCGCCGAGCCCAGGAAATGAGGGAACTCAATTTGAACCTGGAGAATCTTGAATGATGCGGATGCCCCCTCGCTCATTCTTCATCCTCCTCGCGGCGCTCTTCCCTGCCATAGGTTTTTGCGAAGAGGCGACAGCTGAACGATCCCCGGGGGAGCCCTTGCCCATCGCTGTGGATGGCGCGGGTTTCGAAGAGAATTATGTCGAGCGTCAGATCCTTCGTTATGAGGATCGTATCCTTGATTACCAGCGGGAGATCCAATCACTTCTTCGGCGCAAAGTGGAAGAGAAAAGGCGCCTGATAGAAATGAAATACAAGCCATCGATGGATCAGGAATCTCAAAAGGAAAAAGAGTCCCGGGCGGACGCCATAGTTCTGTTCGAGAACTTCATTAAGAAATATCGGGGCAATGCAGAGTACGCGCCGAGCGCGATGTACCGTCTGGCTGAACTGTATTACGAGCGATCGGCCTTGGAATACGAGGAAGAGTACAAGAGATACGAGGAACAGATCGCTCTTTATGAGAAAGGGCAGCTTGCTCAGGAACCGGTCGAGCCGGTGGTCGATCTGGGACCATCGATCGCTCTCTACCGCGAGATAATCAACAGCTACCCCCGGTTCAGATACCTAGGGGAGACCTACTATATGTTGGGTTACTATCTGGACGCGTCGAAGAAAAGTGATGAAGGTATCTCCGTGTGGGAGGAGCTGATACGGAAAGACCTTTTCACCAAGTATAATGCCGAGGTCCACCTCCGCATAGGCATTTATTATTTCACCTTGGAAGGGAGCGACGAAAAGGAGACAAAGAAGAACCTGTATAAAGCGCTGGATCATTTTAAGAAGAGCGCTGAGTTCAAAGATTACAAGGCACGGGATAAGGCCATATACAACATAGCATGGACCTACTACCGTCTGGCGGTCGGTCCCGATGCCGAGAAATATTTCCCTTTGGCGATAGATACCTTCGCCTCTCTGGTCTTCTATGCCGACGAGATGAAAAAACGGGGCGTGAACGAAGGTCAAGATATGCGCAAGGAATCGGTCCAATATCTTGCCGTCAGTTTCTCCGATGAGTTCTGGGGAAGTGTTGAAAAGGCGATAGATTACTTCAGCAAGATAGACGGGCGCTCTTTCGAAGTGGATGTGTTCGACAAAATGGGCAAATTCTACTATGAGAATGTGGATTACGAAAAGGCGGAACAGGCCTATCGACACATTCTTAAGAAATATCCCTACTATGCCGATGCCCCGAAGATCCACAAGAAGCTCATTGACATGTATGCCATGCAAGAGCGGCTGACCGAGTATCAGGACGAGATAGAACTGTTCGTTAAGACATATGATGCCGACTCGGAGTGGACCATCAAGAATCGCGCGAATGCGACGATACTTCGCGACGCGGGGAATCAGGCCAAGGAGTTCCTCATAGCGTCGGCCGGGTATCACCACAAGGCGGCGAGAGAGGCAAAAAAAGCGGAGAACGGCGAATTGTCCCGGAAGGAGTACCTCATCGCGGCGCAGTTGTACGGCAAGTATCTGGAACGGTTCCCCTATACCTCGGAAAGTTACGATGTGAGTTATTTCCTCGCGGAATCGCTCTATTTTTCCGGTCAGGTGGAGAAAGCGGTCCTTGTATATGAGCGGGTCCGTGACGACAAGAACCAGGACAGTAACCGCGATGACGCGGGGCTGATGGTGTATCGATGTTACAGCGACATCTGGGAGGATTCGGCCGAACGCCAGAAGAAAGGGGAAGAAAAAAGAGGGACGCCGTTATCAAAACTGGAAGAAAAATTGGTTGAGTCAGGCGATATCTATCTGAAGATATCAAAGAGCGCCGATGATCGAAGCACCGTTGCTTTCCTGTTGGCGCGCATATTCTTCGAGCACGGCAACTTTGAGGAGGCGGAGAAACGCTATCTGAGCATCATCAACGAATTTCCTGATTCCGAACTGGCCCTTGCGGCGGCCCGCGACATCATACGAGCGTATGACGAGAAAAAAGACTGGGTGAATCTCGCGAAGTGGTCGAAGATCTTCGGAGAGAGATTCTCTTCTTCGACCAAAGAGAAAGACCGTGGCAAAAAGGAAGAGGAAGAGTTCAGGACCTCACGAGGATTCGCGCTTTTCAGATACGCGGAGCAACTGGAAACGGAAAAGAAGCATCGCGAGGCGGCTGAAGAATATCTCCGTATCGTCGAGGAGAATCCGTACTACAAAGATGCCGATGCCGCCCTTTTCAATGCTGCGCAGAATTTCGCCAGTGCGTTCATGTTCGATTCGGCGCTGACCATCCATGAGCGCATATATAAGGAGTATCCGTATTCCCCGTTCGCTCCCAAATCATTGTACCGCGTCGCCATCAATGCGGAACGCGCCTACAATTTCGAAAAGGCGCGGGACGCCTATCTCCTGCTGTACAAGAAATATCCGACCGACGAAAGAAAGAACGATGCTATTTTCAACGCGGCGTTCCTGCTTGAAAAACTCAAACGCTATCAGGAGGCGGCCACCTATTATGCGCTCTATGCCCGCGAAGAGGCGGCTAAACCCGAGGGGCGAGAGGCGGCCTTCTTCGTGGGGTTCATGTACCAGAAGGCGGAAGATTGGAAAAGGATGGTGACAGAATACAATCGGTTCATAGATACCTATCGGAGCGATCCCGAGGTGCAGAACCTCGTCATGCGCGCCTACTACCAGATAGCGCAGACCTACGAAGAGAAAATGAACGATTGGAAGAGCGCCAAAGCCGTTTACGCCAAAATGCTGGAGCATTATAACGCTCAGAAGCCCGAAGGCGCCGAAGCCAACACCTACGCCGCCGAGGCGGAATTCAAACTCCTTGAGGATGAGTTCGCCGAATACGAAAAACTCAAGATCGGCGGCAAGGATGAAAAGAAGCTCGCAGAATCTCTGCAGGCGAAGATGGCGGCGTCGCAGACCCTGTCCAAGAAATACGACAATGTGCTACGGTACCGGTCGGAGTGGTCCTATGCCGCTTTTTATCGTCAGGGTAACATTCTCCAGACATTTGCCGAGGCCCTCATCAATTCGCCGCCGCCGCCCGAGATAGAAAAAGACCCCGACCTGGTCGATATGTATCGTGAAGGGTTACAGCAAAAGATAGACCCCCTCGAACAGCAGGCGTTCGATCTCTATGTGCGAACTCTCGACCTGGCAAGGCAGAATCAGGTCTCCAATAAATGGATAACGCTCATTATCGAGCGGCTGGCCCGACTTCGCCCGCAAGAATATCGCGCTGAGAAGGTGCCGCGGTACGGTATGAACACCGCTAAGGAAACGGGCTATCCGATAGCGCTGACCCTTGACCGCGCGGAACGGCGTGCCTATAAAAAGGCGGGAATGCAGGACAACAAAGAGGATGATCCAGCGAAAGACTCGTCTCAAGAAAAAATTGCGCCGCCTGCTTCCGATCAGCCCAAGGAGCAAAAGGAATGACGCGAACGCTGACCATCTTTTTTTCGATCGTCCTTGTGGCGGTCATCACGATAACGGGCTGTGCCTCCGCACCGGAAAAGAAGAAAGAGATGAAGGAGGATCAAAAGGCCGAGGCCCCACAGGAGAATGACAAGAAGGCCGCTGGTGCCTCGACCTCGCAGAAGCCGGAAGAAGAACAGCAGGCAAAGACGCAGAAAGCCGACGAGAAGAAAAAAGAGGATGCCCATAAGGCATCTGACAGCAAAGAAGAGGCGGACAACCTTCGCAACAAGAACTATGACGGACTCAAGTATACCGGACCGGCGCAAAAGCGTTTCGTCAGCGGGGTAGAACGATATTTCACCGAAGGGTGCGAAGGGACGATACCCGTCTGGAAAGAGGCGCTTTCCTCCGACGGGGACATGGGCACCATCGCCTACAATATCGGGCTCTGCTATGATCGTCAGGACAAGGTCGATGAGGCGCGGCGTTGGTATCTTCAGGCGATACAGGCGCGGAATCGTAGCGTAGAGGCGTTGTATAACATGGCTCTTCTCGACATGAGAAAGGGAGTATTGAAGGCCGACGAGTACGAGCGTCTGGCCGGGACTTTCGAGGACGCGGTCGAGCGGAGCAATTTTCTTGCATGGCTTTATCTCAAAACTGGGAAGCACGAGGAAAGCATCAAGCAGGCGAAGGCGGCACTCAAGGAAGACGAGATGAATGTGCCCGCCATGGTCACGCTCGGGACGGTCTATTTCCACAAGGAGATGTTCGAACTCGCCGAGATGATCCTGTCGACCGCCGAACAGATAGTCCCCAACGACTTTAAACTACAGCGGATATACGGTTTTCTTGAGTATAAACAAGGGGCTGGACATAAGCAGAAGGCGACGGAGCATTTCCAGAAAGCCAAAAAAATAAATCCCGAGATGCCCGAGATATCGAACATGCTTGCTATCCTCGCCATGGAGATAGAGGACTTTGCCACGGCGAGAAAGGAACTGGAATTCGCGCTCAAGATAGACCCGCAGTTCGTCGAGGCGAAGATCAATCTGGCCTTGACGCTGAAAGGGCTTAAAGAATACGCAAAGGCGCGCGACATACTGGTCGACATCGAAAAAAGCCCCGGCCTTTCAAAGGCGTTGTTGCAGGATGTCCGCTACAATCTTGCCATACTGTATCTCGATGCCGATGTGGATGGGGCCGGAACGCCGGAACGATTCGATGCCTCAGTGGAGTACTTCTCCAAATATCTTGAGCTTGTCGATAAAAAGGACAAGGTGGAACGGAAGCGCATAGATGACTACAAAAAAGAGGCGCTGACCGAGAGAAAGAAATTGGAAAGCATGATAAAGATGCGGCAGAAACTGGAAGCGAAAAAGAAGAAAAAAGAGGAGGAGGACCGGCTGTGGCAGGAGTTCCTCAAAGATGCCGAAGAGGCGAAGGGTAAGGATACGATCGAGGCGTACGAGACCTTCCTTGCAAAATACCCTGAACTGGACCCGGAGGATGAACGCGGGGTCTTTGCACGGAAGCGGCTAGAGGAACTGCGCGGTACCCCTTCCTCCGGCCAGCCGCCCCCCCCCGCCTCCGATGCCGTTCCGCAGACTCCGTTACCTGCGGGTAACTGACAATAAAAACAAAGGGATATCGGAAAGATAAAAAGGGCCGAAAAAGTTGATTTCCGGCCAAGAAAAAGGTATGACTGACGGTCTTTGATAATTGGGATGAGGCGCGAGTGCGCGACGACATGATGCGCTCATGCTTTTTTTTGTTGGTGGTTCTCGTTTTTTTGATGGGAGATCTGTTTGCGGATGCGCCGAAAAAGAAGGGTGAAAATAAAGTGACGATGGATGCGATGCTCATAGAGGGAAAGATAGAAAGGCCGGAGGCGCAGATGTTCCTTGTCCGCGCGGGGTTCCGGTATCAGATGCTCGATCTTCAGGTGAGTTTTTTGCCCAAGGTGCAGGAGGCCATCTTCAGTGAAGATGCCTTCTAGGTTTATATTCGTCCTTAGCATGGAGGTTTTACCATGATCCAGTCTTTTGCCCAGTTTTACCGCGAGGGCGGTATGTTCATGCATTTCATCGCGCTGTGCGGTCTGTACATCCTTGGTGTTTCCATCTACAAGTTCATCTTCCTTCTGCTCAAATTCAACACGAACGGCGCCAACCTGATGAAGCAGATCCAGAAACTCGTGATGGCCAACAATGTCGACAAGGCCATCAAGCTCTGCTCCGCCGCCGGCGATGCCGCGCTCGCCAATGTCCTTAAGGCCGGTCTCAGCCGCGCCAACCGTGGCGAACTCGAGATCCAGAACGCCATCGAGGAAGCGGTCCTTGAATACACCCCGAAGGTGAAGAAACTCACCGATACGGTCGCGGTCTTCAACAACCTTGCGACGCTCCTTGGTCTTCTCGGTACGATCCAGGGTCTTATCTCCGCGTTCGACGCCGTTGCACACGCCGCGCCCGAACAGAAGTCGGCCCTGCTGGCCTCTGGTATCGCCGTCGCGATGAACACGACCGGTTTCGGTCTTGGCGTCGCTATCCCCGGCATGGCGTTGCACATGGTCCTCAAGGCGCTTGAGAACAAGATCTTCAACGAGGTTGACCTCTACTCGGTCAAACTGGTGAATCTGCTTGTTTCTCGTGAGAAGGGGACCGTCTCTACCGAGGCTTAAATTCAGGAGGTTGGACCGATGGCTAAGAAAAGGAGACCGACGGAGGAGGTCGATACCGACCTCAACCTGACCCCCGCGATGAACCTCATCCTCATCCTGATTCCGTTGCTGTTGACGGCGATGGAACAGATGAAGTTGGCGGTCATCAATGTGGCGACGCCGCAGATCGGCCCCGCGAGCGAGGTGCCGCCGCCCGATCAGGCGCCCGATGAGAAACCGCTCAAACTGACCATCGCGCTTACCGATCGCGGTATGCATCTTTATGCGCGGGATCAGGTCATTGAGAACAAGGATGATCCGCTGGGCCCCACCATCCCCAAGAAGGACGGGGAAGAGATCATCGACGGCAAACCGGTGCCGGGCAAGGTGTACGATTACGATAAGTTGACGCAGATGCTCGCCGACATCAAGGATGAGAATCCGGTGGAGGAGAACATCATCATCAATGCGGAGTCGCACATCAAGTATCGCTATATCATCCAAGTGATGGACGCGTCCCGCGAAAAGAAGGATGGCGATAAGAAAAGATCGCTCTTCCCGAATGTCGTATTGGCCGCTGGCGTCGCGTAGCAAGGGAGGATACAATGGCCGAAGAGAAAAATCAGAATTACGAGATCCTCTCGGAAAGTTATGAGCAGGAGATGCTCGCCAAGAAAAAGGCGGCAAAGAAAGGTGTCCGCGGAGAGACGCCGGCGAAACTCACCATGAACTCGCTCATGGACATCCTTACCATCCTGCTCGTTTTCCTGCTGAAGAGTTACTCCACCGACGCGGTGAATGTCACGCCTTCGAGCGACCTTGATATCCCCAAAGGCAAGACCATGCTGACGCCGGAACAGACCGTTGTCATCACGGTGTCGAAATCCGCCATACTGGTGGATAACAACATGGCGCTTGGCGTCAAGGACGGCAAGGTGGATGGTGCGCAGAAGCGTCCCCCCGAGGATGGATATTTCATCATCCCGCTTAACAAGATGCTGGTCGATGCTATCGAGAAACAGCGGCGCATAGCGGCGGTGAACCCGTCGGCGGGCAAGTCGTTGGGTATCGCCACTATCATCATGGACGCCGATACTCCCTTCCGGCTTCTTACCGAGGTGATGTACACCGCTTCGCAGGCTGAGTTCAGCAAGTTCAAATTCCTGGTGATCGCTGATGCTACGGAAGGACAAGGGTAGGGTCCACGACTGTTTTTGTATGCTTCTTCCAAGAGTGAGGAGTATCTCTGACGAGGGGGTCACATGACACAGGGTTCTGTTGCCGATAAAGTTTTACGCGTTGGCGTTATCTACAACGGAAAGATAATCGATGAGCAGGTCTTCCGTAAACCGGAGACCATCTACATCGGCGATACCGCCAAGGCCCACTTTGTGATCCCCTCTTCGGCTCTGCCGAACCGTTTCCCCATCTTCTACTACAAGTCGGGGAAATATGAGTTGGTGGTCATGGAGAACATGACCGGCAAGATATCTTTGAAAGGAAAGGTCATCGACATCGAGGAGGTCGTTAAGAAAGGGATGTTGAAAAAGCGCGGTAGCGCGTACATCCTTCCTCTCTCGACCGATGCCCGTGGCAAGATAGTGGTGGGGAGCGCCATCGTCCTTTTCCAGTTCATCACGCCGCCGCCCAAGCCGCCCAAATTGCGGTTGCCCCGCTCCATCAGAGGATCGTGGGTCCAGATGATAGACTGGCCGTTGGCCGCTATCCAAGGGAGTATATTCATCGTGGGCTATGCATTCATTTTCTGGATGTATGGTCTTCCCGACCCGGCCCCCAAGACACTTGAACAGATAGACAACCGCTTTGCTCGCTTGATAGCCGATGTCGAGCAGATGAAGGAAGAACCGGTCGAGGAAAAACCGCTCGCCGAAGACGGAGCCGGTACGACCGCGAAAAAAGAAGAGAAAAAAAGCGACGCCGGCGCCGAAGAATCTGTCAAAAAGAAAAAGGGACCGCGTGATGCGGCGACCCGTGCGCAGGAGGAGGCGATGCGGCTTTCCGAAATGAAGAAGAAGGTCGCGGGCTTGGGCCTGATGAAGATGCTGGGGTCCACCGGAGGAGACAGTTCGTTCGGCATAGTTTCCGATGTGCTGGGAGAGGGAGCAAAGGACCGAGATATAGACTCGGCTCTTTCAGGCGTCAAGCAGATAGGCGTCGCGACCGATGCCGGTCAGCGGAGCCGGAAAGGGGACGCTGGTGCGACCGAAACGGCGAAGATCGACGACCTGAAGGTGGCCGACAGCGCAGGTAAGGTAAAGGTGGGGGTCGTGAAGGAGAAGGAGATCACCGGAAGCACCAAAGTGGGCGCCCCCGAAATAGAAGGGACCCTTGACCGTGGTGCCATCAATAAGATAGTCAAACAGAACAGTCCCGCCATACAGCGCTGTTATCTGAATGCCTTGAAGACGAATCCGCAACTTAAGGGCCGGATCGAGGTCACTTGGATGATCAATGCGGATGGTCGCGCGGAATCGGTCCAGATAACCGAGGACACGGTGAAGGACGGAGGCGTGACCTCCTGTATCAAAAGCGTGGTCTCACGCTGGAGATTCCCCAAACCGGAAGATCCGGGGATCGTTGCCTTTCCGTTCATATTCACGCCGGCGGAGTAACGGATGCGGAGAGTAGGAGGTGTCATCATGAAATGGCTTGCTCTGACCTGTGCGGTTGTCATGCTCATGATCCCTCTCTCTACGCACGCGGCTCAGGAGGCGGCCTCCATCAGTATCGAGCAGATGCGAAGCGATATCGATGGCTGGGCGCGGCGCGTGAACGAGATCGAGGCACAGATACAGAAGATGAATGTGCAGGCGGTCAATGAGAAGGATATCAAGTGGAAACTGTGTCTGGACGACATCCTCGCAACGATAAAGGGGGTCTCGGCCAGCATAATCTCGGCTCGGAACCGCATGGATGACATGATCCGTTCCGAGAAGAAAGATGCGGCGCAGGTCCAGTTCATGCTCATAAAGGGGCTTGCGGACGCGGCGGAGCGGGCCTTTACCGAATCGCAAGGGTGCCCGCGACAGTTGACCCGCGTCGATACCTCATCGACCATAGAAAAGGAGGAGGATAAGTCGATCACCGGTACGCGTGGCGACAAAGGTGGCATAGGGGATGCCATGGGGCAGGATTTCACGGAGGATTTTGCCACAGAGCGCGACCCCAACGATCTCGGTGCGGAAGACCCGATCGACGGCGCCGGCACTGACACCCCCGGCGGCCCGACCGGGACTCCCGATAACACCGGCGGAGATACCGAGGGACCCATAGACACCATGCCCCCGTTCGTTGAGCCGAGTCCTGAGAAATGAAGTAGATATCGGGTGAGATCTTATCCATGATGCCCATACGCGCTTGTCTCTTTTGCTCCTTTTTCTTGTTCGCCTTTGCCGGTACTTCTTTGTTCGCGCAGGAAGGGGAAAGAGAGAAGCAGGCCGAAAAGGGATTCCGCCTTTCCGATACGGCCATTATGAATGTTCACTTTACTCTGGCGCCGGAGTTCGAGTCGAACATCAATAATGTTTCAACGCGATCCTATTACGAAGATCATCGTGATTCGACGAATAACTATACCCACACGGAGACCAAGGATCTTGTCCTGCATCTTTCCCCGGGCATACGCGCAAAGATAGACGACAAGTTCAAAACCTTGGCAATGGCGTTCCTCATCAACTACAATCTTTACACGGGTCTCGACGACAAGAAAAGTTTCGAAAAACTCACAACCCTTTCAGCGCTCCATTTCGATACCGATATCCTCGGCGAGTTCAACAAGGACGGCAATGTAGTCGTCCGTGCGCTTAATAACCTCAAGCGGAATTCCAATCTCGATGTCTTGACCATAGAGAATGGACTTCACACGAACCTTTTGGAGGATTTCTCACTGTCCGTATATATCAAGAACAGTGAAGAGACGCTCTCTTTAAAATTGTCCTCCGGCATCCAACTCAATTACTTCGAAGAATCGCTGTTCAGCCCCTATAATTTCTGGAGTTCCCGGAACAATGTCTATGGGCAGTGGAAGTTCCTGCCTAAGACGGCGGCCTTTTTCAATGCCTCCTTCACCTATCAGGATTATTTCAACGCCGACCCCGTTTCACGACACGATCAGCGTTCGATGCCGCTGTCGGTTTTTGTCGGCGTGCTTGGTCAGATCACCCCTAAGATATCGCTAAAACTTCTGGGGGGGTACGCGAATTCGTTCTCCAAGGAGATGCACCACGATGGTCTGGCGGGGGCGGAGTTCGTGTACAAACATTCCGAGAACACCCTTTTCACCCTTGGCTATCTGCGCTCGCTTTCCCCGGTGGCGATTTATCAGTACTACTCGATGGATAAGGCCTATCTGGGATTTACGCAGAAATTGCTGCATAGCCGTCTTCTCCTCAAATTCGATGCGAGTTATTCGCACCTTGCCTATGGCAAGAATGTCAAATATCCGCTTGAGAACAATCCGGCTCAGACACGGATCGACGATAACGATACACCCAACGATGCATCAGACGACATTACTACGGTCACGACGGTCACCCAGAAAAGTGTCGACCGCGAGGATCATCTCATCCGTATCGAACCGATGGTGTCTTATAACATCCTTCACTGGCTTGGTATCTCGCTCAAATATTCCTTTGAGACCAAGCAGACCCCGTTCTATGCCGCGACGAGGGTCACGCGCAGTGGCGGCGGGGTGCCGCCCAGCGATGTTTCCTACCATCTTTATTACGATTACATGGACCATCGCGTTCTGCTGAGTCTGGCGGCGGACTATTGATGTGATCATGCGGCTCGCTTCACGAGGCCTCCTCATAGTCATTATCGCAACAGCGATGACCGGAATGGCGGGCTGTACCCTTAAATTCGCACGCGACGAAGCCGCCAGCCCGGCCACCCGTTCCACCTCCGTTGCCTCCGAGCGAGTGCCCGGCGAAGTGGACGCGGCCTCCCTGCAGCCCGGTATCATCGGTGCCGGCGATCTGCTCCAGATAACGGTCTATGGCGAAAAGGATCTTACCAATCTGTATCAGGTAAGCCCCGAGGGGGTCATACTTTTTCCCTTTATCGGCGAGATAACGGCGAAAGGGATGAGCAACTTCTCTCTGGCGGAGCGGATCGCCGAGAAACTGAAGGACGGCTATGTCAAGAACCCGCAGGTGCACATACTGGTGAAGGAGTTCAACAGTCGTCGCCTCTTCGTGCTGGGGCAGGTCAAGAACGCGGGGAAGTTCTCAATAGTTCACGACATGAGTATCATCGAAGCGATCGCACTCGCCGGCGGCTTCACCAACCTTGCCGATATCGATAATGTCGTGGTCACGCGCCGTGACGAAACGGGAAAAGAGGTGAGGTATGTGTTGAATGTGGATGCCATAGTTTCAGGAAAGACAAATAATTTCTACTTGTTGCCGGGCGACATAGTATTCGTCCGGGAACGCTTCTTCTAGGCCGCTCATGGAAGCACGCGACCTTGATATCAAGCAGTTGGCCATCCTGCTCCTGAAGCACCGTTATCTCTTCATCGCCGTCATCGTGGTCGTGTTGACCGTCACCGCCGCCTATCTGTACAAGGCGCCGCGCATTTACCGGGCGACCGCGGTCATCGAGATCGGCCCGAGGTCCGAGAACATACTGGGGCGTCGCGTCGAATCTATAACCTCGTCGGGCGCCGACTACTACTGGGCCAACAAGGAGTACGCGGCGACGCAATACGAGATAATAAAAAGCCGCGCGGTCAGTTCGAAGGTGATCGAAAGTCTTTCGCAGGAAAATGTGCTGGACCTTCTCGGCATCCGTCAGGATGAGGATGCTTCCGCCGAGGATATCAAGAACATCGACACGGTCTCCATCCTGCAGGGCAAGATATCGGTAGATCCGCAGAAGAACTCGAATATCGTGCGGATAGGGCTCTCGGATACCGATCCCGAGGTTGCCGCCTTTCTCGCCAACAGCGTGGCGAACTCGTATATAGAGTTCAACATAGAAAAGAACTATCTCGCCACCCGCGATGCCGCGAAGTGGCTTTCCGAGCAGAGCATCAATCTCAAAAAGCAGTTGGAGGAATCGGAGATAACGCTTTTCAACTTCAAGAAAGAGAACGAGGTGCTGGCGTCGGCATTCGAGGAGCGACAGGCGATGTTGGCCCAGACGATCACCGAGATATCGAGCAAATTGACCGAGAAACAGATATATCAGAAGGCGCTCAACGCGAAGATAGAAGAACTCTCCTCTCTCGAGTTCGCTGACACCGAGGAATTCTTCACGCTCGATCTGTTCCGTGACAAACCGGTGATACAGAACATGAAACTCCAGTATTTGGAGATACGGCGGAAACTCCGCGAGAAAGCGATCCTCTACGGCGATCAGCATCCCGATATATCTGCCCTCCGATCGGACGAAAAGAACATCCGGGCGGCGCTTTTGGGCGAATTGAAGGGCATCCTTGAGGGCTATCGGTTAGAAGGCAAGACGCTGGACAACGAGATACGCAAACTGCAGGGCATGTTGCAGGAGAGCCAGAAAGAGGCACTGAAACTGAATAAACTGGAGATAGACTATAACAAACTGAAACGGGAAGTGGAGACCAACAAAAAACTCTACGATATCGTCCTCGAGCGAACCAAAGAGGCCGACCTGCACACGCTCATGCGGGCGAACAACATCCGGGTCATCGATCGGGCGCTGGTCCCGAAAGGGCCGGTATCGCCGCGAAAGAATCTCGTGCTGCTGGTCGGGCTCATCATAGCGATCCTTTCGGCGCTGACGGCCGTGACGGCGGTGGAGTTCTTCGACACACGCCTGCGCGATGTGGAGGATCTCGAGCGCATCGTGGGACGCAACATACTGGGCATCTTCCCCAGTTTCGACATAGAGGATCCCGCCAAGATACCTGAGATCGCCTTTGAGGGTTCTCAACATTCTCCCGCGGTCGAATCGCTCCGGACGATACGCACGAATATCCGGCTTGCCCATCCCGATGTGAATGCGAAGAGCATCCTGATCACCAGTTCGCTCTCCCAGGAAGGCAAGACGACCGTTTCCGCCAATATAGCGGTGAGTTTCGCGCTTGCCGGACGCCGGACCCTGCTGGTGGATACCGACATGCGCAAACCGCGTGTCCACAAACTTTTCGGTATCGACAACAAGGAGGGGATCTCGACCCACATGTTGGGGGAAAAGGGCATCGAGCAGGTCATCCGGCGGAATGTCTATCAGGGGCTTGATGTGCTTTTGTGCGGCCCTATCCCGCCGAACCCGGCCGAGATGATGGAATCAAAAAGATTCCGCGATATGACCGAACGACTCCGCGACCTCTACGATATCATCATCTTTGATTCGCCGCCGATCATAGCCGTTTCAGACGCGGCCATCCTTTCCTCCATGATAGACGGCGTGGTGGTGGTGGTCAAGATACGGCAGGTATCGCGCGACATACTCAAGCGCTCGGTCTCTCAACTGACCAAATCGAACGCTCTTCTGCTCGGAGCGGTCGTGAACAATCTCGATCTCAAGGGCGGCGGCCGGTACGGTTCCTACTACTATTACTACCATGAGAAATACCGTTACTACGGAGAAGCGCAGGAGAAAAAACCGGCATGAACCGTGCGGTGCCCGGCATACTGTTACTTCTGTGCCTTATCATGGTTTCCTGTGGTCCACGGCTCCATGTGCGTCACCCGGTGGCGCCCGGTGACACTTATTTCAGTTGGGTCACCTGGTACGGGGACGAATTCAAAGGCAAGAAGACCGCCGCCGGTGAGCCGTACGATCCGTTATCGTTCACCTGCGCCGCCGACGGGTTCCCCTTCGGTACGCTGCTCGAGGTGCGCGACCTCGATGGTGGCGGCGCGGTGGTCGTACGGGTGACCGACCGACCGGGCAAGAATGTGATCGACCTGACGCCCAAGGCATTTCGTATGCTTTCGGCGGAACAGGCGGGACGCCTGCGCGGTCGGGTGACGGTGGTGGGGCTGCCGGGCGAGAACAGTCTGCTCCGTCGTAACGAAACGGTGGCGTCTCAGAATTTCTTCACGGTGCAGATCGGTGCCTATTCGACCCTGGAGAACGCGCGCGCTTTCATCGATTCTCTCGGCATCGCCGAGGCCTACATCTATCTTGAGCAGGGTGACCGGTCTCTCTACCGGGTGCGCGCCGGCCGGTTCGCCGACCGTGAGAGCGCCGAGAACTTCCAGAAGGAGCGGATGAAGGGCCATGGATCGGTCGTCGTTGAGGTCAGCGAGTAGGCTCGCTCTTTTGCTTTTTCCGTTCTTCCTTTTCGCCGATGATGTCCTTTCGCAGATACTTCGGTCAGAGGCGACCGTTACCTCGTTCGACCCGACCCTCCGCATCGGCATCGTGCAAAGCGTCGATACGCTGAAGATCGACGGAGATGCCCAGATGTCGGGCGCCGACGGTCGAGTACTTGGCGCGATCCAAGGGGAATGTCGTATCGCCCCGGTCGCGACGGGAAAGATATCGGTCTGCGGCACGACCTATCCGGCGCCGGTGACCTTCACGCCGAAATTCAGTTTCATGTCGGTGGGTGGCCGGATGTTCCGCGGCAAGGTGGAGGTCATACTTTCCGGGAAAGGGTTGACGGCGGTCAACGCGCTCCACATCGAGGAATATGTTCGCGGCGTCATCAACAAGGAGATCATGCCGGGCTGGCATATCGAGGCGAAGAAGGCACAGGCGGTGCTCGCCCGGACCTACGCGGTCCACAGGAAGGTGATGCGGCCGCGCACCGCGCTCTACGATCTCGACCCGACGGTGCTCGATCAGGTCTACGGCGGACTCGAGAAGGAGGATCTCACGGCGAACAAGGCGGTCGCCGAGACGCGCGGCGAGATACTCAGTTACAACGACCTGCCGGCCGAGATATATTTCCATTCGACCTGCGGCGGCCGCACCGCTTCGGCGAAGGAGGTCTGGGGCGCGGCGGTGCCGTACCTCGTGCCGGTGAAGTGCGACCACTGCAAGAATTCGTCGCTTTACCGCTGGACCCGGTCGCTCGACGCCGGCGAGGTGTCGAAGAAACTCGCGGCGGCGGGGTTCAATGTGGGAAAACTGAAAAAAGTGTCGGTTGAGAAAGGGGACCTGCGGGTCGCCGCCGTCAGTGTCAACGGCAAGCGGATAGAGGTGAACCAGTTCCGCAAGGCGGTCGGCTACACGACGGTCTATTCGAACGACTTCACCGTGACCTTGTCGGGTGGCAAACTGACCCTTTCGGGCAAGGGCTTCGGCCACGGCGTTGGCGCCTGCCAGTACGGCATGGCGGGAATGGCGCAGGCGGGGAAGAACTGGCGCGAGATACTGCAACACTATCTCCCCGGCGCCGAGATACGGAAGATGTATTGATATGGAAGTAAGCCGCTTCGATTACGCGCTTCCTGAGGAACTGATCGCGGCCGAACCGCTGCCACGCGGGGCATCACGCATGATGCTGGTGCGGCGCGATACCGGCACGATAGAGCATCGGCGGTTCGCCGATATCCTCTCTTCCATCGATGAGAATACGACGGTCGTCCTCAACGAAAGCCGCGTCATCCCGGCGCGATTCTTCGGCAAAAAGGGGACCGGCGGCGCGGTCGAGTTCCTTTATCTCGGCGCGCGGCCCGACGGCACCTGCGACACGCTGGCGAAATCGTCGAAACCGCTCCGGCCGGGCGAGATCGTGACCTTGAACTCGGGCGATACGGTCGAGATCTTTGAGCGGGTTGGTGAATCGTGCCGGATACGGACCTCGTTCCCTTCGACGGCGATGGTGGATTACCTCGAACGACACGGCGATATGCCCCTGCCGCCCTACATCCTCAAGCGGAGAGGTGAGAAACGAAGCCGCCCCGAGGATCGCGAGACCTATCAAACGGTCTACGCGGGGGGAGGTGGTTCGGTCGCGGCACCCACGGCGGGGCTCCATTTCACCGACGGGGTGCTCGAACAACTGCGGCAGCGCACCGGCGGTCATGTTGAGAGGGTAACGCTCCATGTCGGCATCGGCACCTTCATGCCGGTCAAGGCAGATACGGTCGAGGCGCATGTCATGCACCGGGAATCGTACCATATCACGCCTGACACTGCGGCTCGGTTGAATGGCGACAAGGCGGCGGGGCGCCGGATACTCGCCGTCGGCACCACCACGGTGCGGACACTCGAAACGGCGGCATCGGGCGGGATACTCGCGGCGGGCGATGGATCGTCGCAACTGTTCATCTATCCCGGCTACGAATTCCGCTTCGTCGACGCCATGCTGACGAACTTCCACCTGCCCCGTTCGACCCTTATCATGATGGTATCGGCCTTCGCGGGCTATGATCTGATGATGCGGGCATATCGCGAAGCGGTCGCCGAATGGTACCGGTTCTTCAGTTACGGCGACTGCATGCTGATACTATAGGTGCTTTTTGATGAGTTCCTGATAGGTCGATCTCGGGCCGGCGCCGACGAACTGGTCGACCTCCTGCCCGTTCTTCACGATCTTTATCGTTGGGATGCCGCGTATCTTGAAACGGACGGCGAGATCCTGGCATTCGTCGGTGTTCACCTTGGCGAACTTCACCTTCGGATCGGCCGCGTACTCGGCGGCGAGTTCCTCGAATATCGGGCCGAGCATCCGGCAGGGGCCGCACCACGGCGCCCAGAAATCGATGATGACCAGACCGTCGAACTGCTCGACCTCGGTCGTGAAATTGTCCTTGTTCAGTGCAAGCATAGGTCCCTCCGTGGCTGATCGCTAGAATTTTATGGATTTAATGCCGTTCTGCTGAAAGTCCTTGACCGTGTTCTCGATCTGCTTGAGGTTGGTCTCGGCCTCCTTTCCTTCGTCGCTTGCCTGTATCTTGTAGAAGAAGGTCACGATGGGGGCGGGCTGACCGTCTAGCGTGAAGATGAATTTGCGTTCATCCACGATCTCTATTTTCTGTTTGTTCTTATCCGGGGTCTTGAGTTTGACCTCATAGATCAGTTTTTTCGAACAGAACTCGCGTGTCGGCTTGTAGGCTGAGTCTTCGTAGCACGACATATCGTCGGTCTCGAGCAGTTTGAGCGAGGCTATCTTGTCGAAGGAGAGCAGGTATTCGCTGTTCCCCTGAACGACCGCGATCTCGTTCGCCGGTGCCCGGCCGGTGCCGTTGTACCTCTCGGCCTCTATCTTCGCTATCTTCGCCTTGACGGTCTTTCCGCTCGCCGTGGTGATCGTCGCTTCCTGCGCCAATGCACCGACGGCAAAAAGCATGACCAGCGACCCAATGATCGTTCTCATGAAAACCCCCTGTATCCAAGTTACTCGACCGGTGTTCATTATAGGATCTTGGATCGAAATAGCAAGCCCCCTAAGGAGAAAGCCGTTGCCGGGGATGGCTCTGTTTGACTTTCCCTGCTTCGGCGCTACACTCCTACCTGGTGTAAGGTCATCATCAAGCGAGGTTCACGCATGCGGAGCGTATCGATGTCCCTTGTCCCTGTGCTTGCGCTGTCTTTCGTACTGTCCTGTGCGTCGGTGCCCCAAGAAGATGCGGCCCCCCAAAAGAAAAAACAGGTCATCGATGACGGGAGCAACCCCTTTACGGAGGAGTCGGTCAACTTCAAGAACGGCGACAAGTACATCGGCGAGGTCAAGAACGGTTTGATGGAAGGGAAAGGCAAATACCTCTTCAAGGAAGGTAAGGTGTATGAAGGAGAGTTCTTCAACAACCGCTTCAACGGCGAAGGAACGCTGACCTTCCCGAACGGCGATATCTACACCGGCCAGTTCAAGGACGATCAGATGCATGGTACCGGCACCATGCGTTTCAAAAGCGGGAATGTTTACGAGGGGGCATTCGTCAACGACATCATTCGCGGAAAGGGTGTGTTCCGCTATATCGACGAAACGCAGTACAACGGCGATTTCGAGATCGGCAAGCGGCAGGGTAAGGGGACGCTCTCCTATCCCAACGGCGACCTCTACGACGGCGAGTGGAAAGAGGATAAAAAACATGGGTACGGGGTCATGAAGTACGCCTCAGGTGAGCGATACGAAGGCACTTTCGAAGATGGTATCGTGCATGGGCAGGGAACCTATACCTTCAAGGATGGTAAGGTGTACGAAGGCGAGTTCAAAAACGGGAAGATCACCGGAGAAGGGCGCTTGACCATGAAGAACGGGTGCGAATACACCGGTGGCTTCAAGAACGGGTCTTACGAAGGTCACGGCGTATTGACCTGTCCCGGCGCCCAGCGTCTTGAGGGTACTTGGAAGAAAAACAAACTGGTCCAGGACATCGAAAAGGACGAAGAGGACGCCTCAGAGGTGGAGAAGGAAGGAGAGGAAGAGCCGGAGGAATAAGCCCCCCGGTCCGATCCGTTACTTCTGTGCGGCGGTTTTCTGAGCCTTGAGAAGTTCCCGCAGTTCGGAGAGCCGTTCCCTGAATATCTTTTCGGTAAGTTTGAACGGTTCATCGCTGGTCATGTCGATGCCGGCATCGCGGAATATCTCGAGCGGCGCCTTCGAACCGCCGGCCGAAAGAAGTCCGTCGACATACTGGGCGGCCGGTATCTGTCCCTCGAGCACCTTGGTGCCGAGCGTCAGCGCGGCGACAAAGCCGACCACATACTGGAACACATAGTAATTGTAGTAGAAATGGGGTATGTACGACCACTCGACGGCGTAGCGGTCCTCCATCTCGTACAGCCCTTTCGCGGCGCCGTAGTATTCCTCGTTTATCTCTTTGTAGAGTTTCTTCATGACATCGGGGGTAAGCGGTGAGCCCTGTTCGACGACATCGTAGAATCTTTTCTCGAACTCGGCGAACAGCGCCTGACGGAAAACGGTACCGCGGGTCATCTCGACGAAGTTGTTGAGGAGGAATATCCGCTCCTCGGTATCCTTCGTGTTCTTCAGGAGGTGGGCGGAAAGCAGTATCTCGTTGAAGATGGATGCCGCTTCGGCGTTGAAGAGATTGTAGTCGGCGGTCGGGAACGGCTGGTATTTGTTCGAGAAATAGGAGTGCATGGCGTGACCCATCTCATGAGCCATGGTCGAGAGTGAGTCGTAATCGTCGGTCCAGTTGAGAAGGACGAAGGGGTGATTGGTGACGGTCCCGCTGGCGCAGTAGGCGCCGTCGGCTTTGCCCTTGGACGGGTACACATCCACCCACCCGCTTCCGGGGGCCATGCCCTTTTTTATCGCCTCTTTGAATTCGTCGGTCATCGGCGTGACCGCCGCGTTTATGATATCGGCCGCCTCTTCGTAGGAGTACTGTTTCTTATACTCGGCGGTCGTGAGCGGCACATACATATCGTACGGCCGCACCTTGTCGACGCCCAGCATCTCTTTCCGGAAGGCCATGTACTCATGAAGCGCCGGCAGTATGGAGCGGATGTGCGCGATGAGTTTGTCGTAGAAATCGGGCGGCAGTTCCTTTTCGAACAGTTTGTTCTCCAAAGAGGATGAAAACTTCTTGAGCCGCGCCGCGGTGGTATAGTATTTGGTCTGATAGGTGAGCGTCTTGCTGAAGGTGTTTTGGTAGCGGCCGTAGGTGTCCCAGAAGGTCTCGAAGAGCAACTTACGGTCGTTGCGGTCGAAGGAGGTGCGGTACTTCACATACATCGCGTCGTTGAGTTGAGTCGTTTCGCCGGTCGAGAAGGTGATGTCGGGGCGTAGCATATCGGCGGTCGTGAAGGTCGTGTAAGACTCGTACGGGCCGTAGGCGGTCCCCGTGAATTCGGCAAGTACCTTTTCCTCGGCGACGGTCAGGGTGTGTGACTTCCAACGGGCTATCTCGGAAAGGGGGCGGCGAAGTTCCTTGAACGATTCATCGGCGAGGTAATCTTTGATCGTTTCGTCGGGAAGAGACAGTATCTCAGGCCGGATGAAACTGGCGGCGGAGGTAAAGGAGGTGAAGAGCGTTTCGACGCGCCCTGCCAGTTTCTGTGCCTCGACATCGTTCATGTCGCTGTCCTTGACTCGCCCCGCGTAGGTGTCAAGGTTATAGAGCGTGCGCATCCCGTCAAAGTAGGTCTTGATGGCGGTGCGGGCGCTTTCCTTGTTGCCGAGTGTGCCGGAGAACCCCTTCAGTTGCAGGACGATCTTGCTCGCCGTATCGAAGTCGGCCTCGAAATCCTGCGGGGTGGCGTAGATGTGGCTGGGCGTCCATTTGTACTTGTCGGGGATGTTCGCCCGGTCGGTCTGCTGAGACTGAGCCCCCGGTTGCTGAGCCGAAGAATGACAGGCGGCGACGCTTAAAAAAGCGACAACCGCGCACGCGATCACGATCTTCATGGTAGCCTCCGCGTTATGTTGGTCTAGTGCCCGGAACGGTTATGTCAGAGTTCGCCATCGTCGTAATAGATGGTCTCCCGCTGCTTCACATATTCCTCTATGAAGCGTTTGTCCTCTTCGCTGATGGACATGAAACGCAACCCCATGCCGGGACCGGTGTAGGTCGCGGCGGTCACCGAGTCGCAGGACCAGACCACCTCGGCCTGCGCCGAGATCTCGCGCCCCGAGAGAGAGAAGGTCAGCCGGACCTTGTCGCCGATGGGGAGGATGCGGTGGGTGGCGAGGAAAACGCCTCCCTGAGAGATATCCTGCGTGATACCGGTGTAGAATTTGTGGGGACCTTCATCGGCCATCTCGAAAGAGACCCCGAGTTCGACATCCACCCGCTTGGAACTGCGGGTATATATGACATCGTCCTTGTCCCGCTTTGTCTGTTCGTCCATACGGCACTCCTGAAACTTTCGTCCAAAACGAACCGATTATAAGCGACGGGCATGCGGAAATCAACAAAACCGTTCCGTGGCGCGAAACGCCGGTTATTTGGACGAGGTAGCCTCCTCGGCCTCCATCATGGAGAGAAAGGCCTTGCCGGTCTCGGGGCAGAACTGCTTGCCGAGGTTCTCGCGAATGATCTGGAGCGCGTCCTCTTGAGAGAGCGCCTTGCGGTAGGGACGGTCGGAGGTTATGGCGTCGTAGGTGTCGGCGATCGCGATGATGCGGGCGCCCAGCGGTATCTTGTCGCCGTGTATCATGGAGGGATACCCGCGGCCGTCCCATCGTTCATGGTGGAACAGGATGAGCGGGATGATGTTCTCGAGCAGTTTAAGCGGTCTGAGTATCTCGGCGCCGATGATCGCGTGTTCCTGTATCTTCGCGTACTCTTCGGCCGACAGGCGGCCCGGCTTGAGCAGGATGTCGTCGCGGACGCCGATCTTGCCGACATCGTGAAGATTCGAACCGATCTCAAGTTCCTTGAGCGCGTACGAGGAAAGACCGATGAATCGACCGAGCCGCGAGGCGTAGGCGCTGACGCGCTGGGTGTGCCCCTTGGTGTAATGGTCGCGTGCTTCGAGCGCCGTGATAAGCGACTGTATCGTGGAGAGCATGTATTCGTACTCTTTCTGGTAGATGTTGTACTTCTCCAGAAGCAGTTGCTCCACCACGATGACCAGTTTCTCGACATCGAACGGCTTTATGAAATAACGCGAGATGCCGAGTTTCTCTCCTTTCTTGATGTCGCTCCGCCGGTCGCGCGCGCTCATCATGATGAGCGAGGTCTCCCGAAGGTCGGGGTGCTGGCGCACCTTTTTGGCCAGTTCGTAGCCGTTGAGGCGCGGCATCTCGATGTCGGTGATGATGATGTCGGGCCGTTCTCGCACCGCGAGGTCGAAGGCGGTCTCGCCGTCGACGGCGTGCAGGACCTGCAGGCTGTTCTTGACGAGGGCATGGGTGATGATCTCGCTCGATACCTTGCTGTCGTCCGCGAGAAGTATCTTGTTACGCTGTTTGCGGTCGAGGACCGAGAGATATTCGTCGATCTTGTGATTGAATTCCTCGGTGGTGGTCGGCTTGGTGAGGTAATCGTCCGCGCCGATGTCAAAGGCGGTGTCGATGTCTATGGGCTTCTTCTTGTTCGACAGGATGATGACCGGGATGAAGCGCCCCTGATTGTTCTCTTTTATCCTCTTGCAGAGTTGTAGCCCGTCCATCCTCGGCATCTCGATATCGGTGATGACGAGGTTGGGTAGGTGTTCCTGATACAGGTCCCAGGCCTCGGCGCCGTCCTCGGCGACATGAAGCGTGATCGGGCGGTCGGCCAGCGCGCGGCGCACAAAGTGGCGCATCACGGCGCTGTCATCGGCAAAGAGCAGGGAGTGCCGCACCTCGTTTTCGGCGGTGGCCTGTTCGCGGGAGATGCCTGTCGTTTGCCGGTTGAGAAGAGCCTCGAACTCCTGCGCGAACGAGTGCTTGTCGTAGAAGAAGAGATCCTTCCCCTTTTTGCCCAGAGAAGAAAGCCGTTTCACCGTCTCCTTATCCGACCGGAGGAAAAAAACGGCTATCGGCGCCGATGTCAGGGCGCGGACCTGTGCGACGATATCTTCGACGGGGGCCTCCGAGTACTGGTGTTGCAGCAGGATCAGGTCGGGCTGGAAGAGCGGTATCTGCTTCTCTATGGTCTCTTTGTGCGGGACGATGAAAAGGTAATCAAGACCGTGTGCGAGGTAGAACTTGCTGAGGAATATCTTAACGAGGTTCAGGTCGACGATGTTTACTATCTTCACGGTGCCTCTTCACTCGCGGACCAAGGAGGAGTATAGCGAAAAAATATCGGCATACAAGAGGAAAATGCTGTTTGGGCGAAGTTTTTTTTACGACGGATCTTTCTGTCGGAGAAAAAGTAAATGTTTCATTTACTAAAGAAATTGCTCACCGAACCATAAACAATTCTTGACAAAGTTTTTTTGCGGCGTAGTGTCGCTCCCGTTGGTCCCGATTTTTGAACTCTGAGTACAGAAAAGAGGCCTAACAATGCTTGGCATCAAGGAAATCGGCATCTACATCCCGACCGGTCGCGAGCCCAACCACGATAAAAAAGAGAAATGGGGCATCGACGACGCCTTCCTGCGCGACAAGATCGGCGTCGACCGCCACTCCTTCCGCGACCCCGGCGAAGAGGCGACCGACATGGGACTAAAGGCGTTCCAGCACCTCGCCTCGAAGATAGAGATCGACCGGGCGAAGGTCGAGGTGCTCGTATTCGTCACGCAGAATCCCGACGAGCGGATGCCGCACGCCGGAACGATACTGCACGAGAAGATCGGACTTCCCTACACCTGCGCCTCATTCGACATCCCGCTCGGCTGCTCCGGCTTCATGTACGGGCTGTCGGTCATCACCGGTTTCATGAAAGAGAACGGGATGACGCGTGGCCTGCTGATCACCGCCGATCCCTACACCAAGTGCGTCAACCCCGAGGACAAGAACACCTCGCTCCTGTTCGGCGACGGTGCGACGGCGACCTACATCACCGACGACCCGGTGCTCCTCCCGGGCAAGTATGTCTTCGGCAATCTCAGCGAGAAGTGGCGCGAGATAAAACTGGTCGACAACTGGCTCTACATGAACGGCCCGGCGGTCGTGAAGTTCGTCGCCAAATATGTGCCCGAGAATGTCCGCCGGACGCTCGAGAAGAACAACCTCAAGAAGGACGACATAGACCGCTGGATCATGCATCAGGCGAGCCGTTTCATGCACAAGGTCATCAGCGAGAACCTCGACATCAGCCCCGACAAGATGCCGTGGGACTGCCGCGACTACGGTAACACGGTGTCGAGTTCGATACCGATCCTCCTCGAGAAGGAACTCCACAACAAGCAGCACAAGCACTACTTCATCTGCGGGTTCGGCATCGGGCTGTCGTGGGGCAGTTCGGTCCTGAAGCGGGTCTAGTACAGCAGATATTTCTTCCGTATCTCTTTGAACTTTTTGCAGTCGGTCGCCGCTTCGGCGAGTATCTTTTTCACCGTTTCGCCGTTCTTGAGCCGTTTGTCGATCCCCTCCTTCCCCATGCTGAGGGCGAAGTCGGAGGTCGGGTCGAAGTCGGGGAAAAGGGCGGAGAGCGTCCGCAGCATCGCAAGCCCCGCGGCGAACAGATCGGCGGAAAGGTCCTTCACCGTCAGCCGCACGCCGCCGCACTCTTTGCCGAAGTGGCGGTGCAGTTTATCGGTCGGGGTGAAGGTCGCCGGCGTCGCGGTCACCCCGGCGGGGAGTTGCTTTTTCAGCGCGGCGGCCCATTTCGTGCCGTCGATGAAGGGGGCGCCGTAGAGGAAGAAGGGGGTGTCGGTGCCGCGGCCGACCGAGAGGTTGGTCGTCTCTATCCAGCCGATCCCGGCGTAGACGACCGCCGCCTCGGGCGTCCTGAGGTTCGGCGAAGGGGGTACCCACGGCAGGCCGGTATCCCGCCAGAGCATCGTCCGCGTCCAGCCCGTCATCGCGACCACCTCGAGTGTTGCGCCGATGCCGAAATGGTCGTTGAAGAGACGCGCAAGTTCGCCGATGGTCATGCCGTGGCGTGTCGGGATGGGGTAGAGGCTCGTGAACTTCCCGGTCAGTTCGACGGGCGGAACAAAGCCGGACACGATAGCGCCGCCGGCGGGGTTCGGGCGGTCGAGGACGATAATCTTTTTTCCGGCCGCCTTGGCCGCTTCCAGCGTATAGGCGAGTGTCGCCGGGTAGGTGTAGTAGCGGGCGCCGACATCCTGCATGTCGAACACGACGGCGTCGACATCGGCCAGCAGTTCGGGTTTCGGTCTCTTCTCATTGCCGTAGAGGGAGACGACCGGGACGGCGCGGTAGGTCGAATCGGCGACCGCCTCGTCGGAAAGCCCCGTCAGGCCGTGTTCCGGGGTGAAGATGCGGACCACCGTCGCCTTTTTCCCGTCGAGCAGAAGGTCGATGATATGCTTCCCGGCGGCGTTACGCGCGGTGTGGTTGACCACGAGCGCCACCTTTTTCCCGGCGATCGCGTCGAAGCCGCGCGCTTCGAGCAGGTCAAGTCCTGTCTGCACCTGCGCGTAGATGAGAAGGGGGAGAAGAAAAGAGAAGGAGAAGAAAAATGTTCGTGCGCCGAGAGGCATGCGCGGGGCTCCATGGTTCGCGGATCGGTTCATTGTAACGAAAGTTTTCCCGCAGGCAACAACAAAAACTCTTTTCTTGCGAGTATGGTCGAAAAAGGTAAGGTGAACTGACACGCGGAGGCCGGATGCCCTACTTTTTCATCACCCTTCTCATCTTCTCGTCAATGGAGGTCGTCAGCAAGCCGCTGATGCCGTTCGTCGACCCGTTCCAACTCACCTTTCACCGTTTTCTTGTCGGGCTGGTCTTTCTGCTGATCTTCCTCGTCGCGCGAGGGGGGTCGCGTGACCTGATGCGCATCGGTCGGCACGATATGCTTCTACTCGCCCTTCTCGGTTTTCTTAACACCTTCTTCGCGATGTCGATGCTTCAGGCGGCGGTGAAACATTCGACCGCCGCGACCGCCGCGACGGTCATCTGCGCCAACCCGCTCTTCGTCTACCTCTTTTCTCTGGTAACGGGAAGCGAATCGTTCTCATGGCGGCGTGTCGGGGGTATCATTGCCGGAGTGACGGGCATCGTGCTCATCATGTTCGACCGGGGACTGCGGATGGATGCCGGTGTCCTGTACGCGCTCGTCGCCGCCGTCGCGTTCGCGCTGTACACCTTCTTGAGCAAACCCTTGGCCCACCGTATGGGATCGCTCCCGGTGAATATCGTTTCTTTTTCGTTCGGCGTCCTCCTTTCCGCGGCATATCTCCTGACGACGGGTGTCGGGGTGTTCCCGCCCCTCGAAGTGGTCAAGGAGCCGGCCCGCCTTGCGGCCTTTCTCTATCTTGGGGTCGTGGTGAGCGGCATCGGGTATGTCACTTTCGTCAAGACCATCCGTGTCCTGACCCCGGTCGCCGCTTCGGTCATCTTCATCATGAAGCCGGCGCTCGCCACGCTGTTCGCGGTCCTGCTTCTCGAAGAACAGCTCTCCCTGCTGTTCTGGCCGGGACTCCTTCTCATAATGGCAGGAGGATCGCTCATCCTGAGGAAGCTCCCGTCGCAAAAAGTTGACACCCCTTAAAAGGGCGATAATCTGTCAACTAAAGTTGCACTTGTGGAGGTCCCTATGACGCAACCGTCCGATCCGGCACAGGTATACCGTCATCTGGTGCGCACACTCGGCGCGCTCGTCGGAAGCGGAACGATATCGCAGTTGGTCTCGTCGCTTGAGAAGGGACTCCGTGCCCTGACGCCCCATATGTTCCTCGGGGTCGCGATATGGAACCGCTACGAAGATGAACTGGTCACCTTCCTGCCGCGCGGTCGTCGCCTCGAACGGGGCCTGCGTCGTTATTTCGAGGCTATAGCGTCGGCGCCGCACGATGCCGGCACCGGTCGTTATGACGAAGGGGCGTTGTTCGAGCGACCGGTCCAGCGGGCCGGGCATTCGTTCTTTTACGAGCGGCGCGCCGTCGAGGAGGGGGTCACCGCGATGCTTTTCATCGAGTTCGTTTCCCCGGAGGACGGTGATACCTTCGGGATCATCGCCGGCGACCTTGTCCCGCAATTCTGGGGTCTTCTTACCGAGCGTTACGGCAGGGCGGCGGCCGGAGAGGAGTCCGATATGCTGTGGCGGCTCACCGACGCCGAGAAACGGGAGGAGGACTGGCTCAACGAGATCGAACTTAATCAACTCCTGCAGAATCTGTTGCAACTTTCCCTGCGCAAACTCGGCGCGAAGATCGGCGCCATCCTTCTGCTTGACGAACGGACCGGCGACTTCATCATAGAGCCGCGCGCGGTGGTCGGCAAGGCGATATCGGTCATCCCCGAGAAGTTCTCGACCAAGGAGCGTTCCATCACCGCCATGGTCTATCGCACCAACCAGTATTACATCTGTAACGACACCGAAAGTGACGGCAATTACTACCCTATATTCCAAGGCATCAAGAGCTCGCTCATCGTGCCGATAACCTTTCAGGGGCGATGCATCGGCGTCATCGCTATCGAAAGCCAGAGCAAGGGGCGTTTCTCGGTCGGCGACGCGGAGAATCTGCAGTCGATCGCCAAGACCGCCACGATGTTCATCCGCCGCGCCCAACTGTATCGTGAGACGGCGCAGAGCGGTGACGGCATCATGATCTTCGGGCGCACCGAGAAGTGGAAAGAGGTCGAGCGACGCATCGAGAAGGCGGCGCGGACCGATGCGACGGTCATCCTGCGCGGCGAGAGCGGCACCGGCAAGGAACTTATCGCCCATGCGATACATTTCAACAGCCCGCGGCGCGACCGGCCCTTCGTCGTCATCAACTGCGCCGCGATACCGTCGGAACTCCTTGAAAGTGAGATGTTCGGTCATGTGAAAGGTGCCTTCACCGGCGCCTATGCCGATAAGACCGGCGAGTTCGAACGGGCCGACGGCGGAACGATATTCCTTGACGAGATCGGCGATCTGCCGGTCCTGTTGCAGGTCAAGATACTGCGCACCCTGCAGTCGGGGGAGATCCGTCCGGTCGGCTCATCCAAGCCGCCGCAGCGGGTCAATGTCCGCGTCATCGCCGCGACGAGCCGTGATCTCGAGCGAATGATAGAGACGGGGACCTTCCGCCTTGACATCTATTACCGGCTCCATGTCGTGCCGATCTGGTTGCCGTCGCTCCGTGAGTACCGCGAGGACATCCCCTTCATCGTGGAGCATTTCATCCGCGAGGCGAACGAGCGCTTCCACACCACGGTTCAGCGACCGGACAAACGGGCGATCGATCTGCTCATGGCTTACGACTATCCGGGCAATATGCGCCAGTTGCGGAACTTCATACAGCAGGCGGTCATCATGAGCGATGGCCCGGTCCTCCGGTCTGAACATCTGCCGCCGGAGGTACAGGGCGCCCTTCCGCTTGTTCCTGCCTCCACGGGGGGATCGACCGCTCCCCGTTTTTCCGCCGAAGGACCGTTGCCTTCCTACCGCGAGGAGAAGGAGCGGGTGCTTGCCGATTTCTCATCGGAGTATCTGCGGGCGCTCCTTGCCCGGACGCGGGGGAACATCAAACAGGCGGCCCGGGAGGCGGGCATATCCCGCATGGCGCTGTACAAACTGCTCGCGCGCTATGCCATACCGCACCATGACTGAGAAAACGCTTGCAAAAAAGAAGATCTCCCGATACACTCGGTCACGCGGACAAAAAAGAGAGGTGTGTCATGAAAAGAGGGCTTGCGGTCGTGATGGCGCTCGTGCCCGGTCTGTTCCTCTTCTCCTGTTCCTCATCCGAAGAGGATGACCCGACCGGAGATACGGTTGTCATCGCCGACGGCGATACGATCCCCGACGGCTCAACGGGGGATGGCGGCGACGATCTCGCCGGGACCGACGAGGATACCGCCGCGCAGTGTACCCCCAACGAGACGGCCGAATGCTACCACGGGCCGAGCGGTTCGCGCGACCGAGGCATCTGCAAGGCGGGGCTGGCGACCTGCGGCGCGAGCGGCTACTGGGGTCCCTGCGAGGGAGAGATCCTGCCCCAGCCCGAGATATGTCACAACGATATCGACGAGAACTGCGACGGCGAGGACGGCACCGAGGAGAATACCGCCGACTACGATAGCGACGGGTATACTTACTGCACCGGCGATTGTTGTGAGTTCACCTCGGAATGCCAGTTCCCGGCGCTCGTCAACCCTGCTGGGTACGATTTTCCCGGCAACGGCATCGACGACAACTGCGACGGGACGGTCGATGAGGTGGTCGCGTGCGACACCGGGCTTTCAGAAAGTTCGAGCGAACCGATGGATATGGCCAGGTCTATCGATATCTGCCCGCCCGCCGAGGGGAAGGACTACGGGTTGATAAGCGCCTCGCTGAGTCTTGCCGACGGTACCGGCACGCCGCTGGCGGCCCAGCACAAGATATTCTCCGCCGGGTTCGGCACCGTCATCAAGCCGCACACCGGGAGCGCCTTCCTCATGCTCTCGTCGGGAACGGCGGGGAATCCCTACACCTCGACCGAGGAGGATCTGGCGCAGAATTCGTCGGCCCCCGCCGACTGGTATCAGGCGAACGGGAACCAGTTCCCCAGTTCGCCCGCCTGCGGGATGGGTACCCCCGGTGAAGAGCCGGTGAACGACCCGATCATGCTCACCGTCACGACGAAGGTGCCGATGAACGCCCGCGCCTTTTCGGTCGATATCTATTTCTTCAGCCGCGAGTTCCCGGAATATGTCTGTGATTACAACGACTTCTTCCTTGTCCTGCTCGATTCTTCCTACACCTCGGGGAACCCTGATCTCCAGAATCCCGCCGACAAGAACCTTGCGATGGACGCGGGCGGCAACCCGGTCGGTATCAATCTCGCGCCGGCGGGGCTTTTCCGCGTCTGCTGTCAGGGAGGAGGACTTGCCTGTGGGTATACCCCCGGCAAGGACTACGGGCAGTTCTGCACGCTTGGCCCGGGCGAACTTGCCGGGACCGGACTCTATGAAAGCAGCAAGGAGGGGGGCACCGGATGGCTCGTCACCAAGGGGAATGTGTTGCCGGGCGAGCAGATAACGGTCAGGTTCGCGATATGGGACACCCGTGACAATGTGCTTGACTCGATGGTCCTCATCGATAATTTCCGCTGGTACCCGGTAGAGGTGGAGCCGGGAACGAGTATCCAACAGTAGTACGATATCTTCCGGAAAAGTTCAGAAAGGTCTGTCGAGTGGGGGACGGGGAAAGGTCTTACTGCTTGGTCGGGTCACCGTAGGGATCGGGCTGAACGACCTGCTGGCGCATCATCTCGCGGCGGATGTCGCGCTGGATGTTGGCGGGGTTCTTGTTCGGGTTCTGATGACCGGGAAGTTGCTTGATGAGGTAGGGGACGCGGTCCTCGCCGGCGCTCACATTCTTTTTGGTCGGCATGATGTTGGTCTGATAATCGAGACCGCCGTTGTCCTCCCACTGGCCGCCGTTGGTGACCGAGCCCATGATGTTGGAACGGGCGTTCTCCTTCTTGGCGTCCTCGGTCGCCCGCTGCACCGCTGAACCGACATTCGAGGTCGAGCCGGTGCTGGTGGTGCTGCCCTGATACTGTTCGTCGGACGGGGCATCGCCCATCTGGTCGGTGTTGGCCACGGTGCGCATCATCTTGGCGCGGTCGTTCTTTTTCTTCGCTTCCGCGCGGGCGTTCAGCACATTGGCGCTCTCGGCGTTCTCTTCGCTTTCGGCCGGCATGTAGACCTCATCGCTCGGAGCGTCGTTCATGTGGCCGGTGTTGGCGACCGACCCGAGTTTGTTCATGTTCATGCCGGTCTTCTCGGGTTTGCTCGAGAAAAGCGCGGCGGTCTCGGCCCGTTTCTCGAACAGGGCGGAGAAGTCCTCGGTCAGGAACATCACCTGCGCGGCGAGCCGCAGGTCGTCGATCCACTGCGGGTTCCAGAGGTTGGTCAGCGAATCGATCTTCAGATCATACACCGAAAGGGGCGACGCTTTCGGCGCCAGCCGCTCTTCCTCTCCCCATGCGACCGTCACGGCGCACAGGATCATCACCATCACGAAGGTTCTCATCGGTTCCTCCATAAAAAAGACACTAATGGCCCTGCATGGTCACCCATGTGTTATCCTTCCTTCGGTATGCCACAGTATATACCGACCGCTGGTGCAATGCAAACGATTCGCCGAAAAATTTTCCTGTTTATATTCGAGCGGTTAGATGATCGCCTACTGATGAGGGAGCGCCCAATCGACCGCGGCGGCGAAACTCTTTTCGGAGGCGGTTGCCTTTCCGGCGATGGGGAAGGCGGTGCCGTGGTCGGGCGAGGCGCGGAGGATGGAGAGGCCGAGCGTCGCGTTGACCCCTTCGTCGAAGTGCACCAGTTTGAACGGTGCGAGCACCTGATCGTGGTAACAGCCGAAGAACAGGTCCACCCCGGCGGCCGGGCCGGTCGCGAACATCGTGTCGGCGGGGAGCGGCCCCTCGATGTCGATGCCGTTCCGGCGCAGTTCGATGAGCGCTGGGACGAGCGTCGAGACCTCTTCGACGCCGATGCGGCCCCCCTCGCCGGCGTGCGGGTTCAGGCCCGCGAGCCATATCTTCGGTGCGCGACCGTGCCGTTCGCCGAACCATGCATGGGCGACCGTCACCTGCCGGACGACCCGTTCGGCCGTGAGCGCCTGCGACACCGCCGAGAGAGGTATGTGGCGGGTGAGCGGCACGACCGAAAGGCGGGGGCCCGTCAGGAGCATCACGACCTCGTCGGGGTTTTTCCCGTCGAGTGTCGCAAGCAGTTCGGTGTGGCCGGTGAAGCCGGGGCGCGAAAGGGCGACCGCCTCCTTGGAGAGCGGGAGCGTCACGAGCGGTAGGCCACGGTTCTTCGCTTCCTCGTAACCCCGCTCCACCGCCTGCGCCGCCGCCGCTCCGGCGACGGCCGAGACCGTGCGCGGTTCAGGATGGTAGCGGACATTGAGATCGATAACTTCAAAGTGAAAAGGAAGTCCAAGTTCACGCGACCAGTACAGAAGGGCCGTCCGGTCACCGACGCAGAGGAGCGGCAGGTCGGGACGCATCTTATGGAACTTGAGCAGTATCTCCGGGCCGATGCCGTTGACATCGCCGAGCGTGATGATGATGCGCGGGTCGCTCATTGGACAACCAGTGGTATGATCGTGGTCGCGCAGTTGTCGTATTCATCACAGGCGCCGACCGTCATGTCACAGGTGCGCTTATCGAAAAAGAGCGGTTCGCCTACCGCCCCGGCCCTGTCGAACGCGGTGATGTTGACGAAGAATTTGCGCGCGCCGTAATCGCCTTTAGTGTTCATTCCCGCATCGTCGCACAGATAGTAGTCGCAGACGAAATCCTCCTTTACCGACGAGAGAGCGGCGAGATAATCGTAAGAGCCGCCTTGCAGCACCTCCGCGACGCCGTGAGCATCAACGCAATCGAAGGAAAGGCCGTACGAGCGCGGCGGTAGCGGCCAGATATTGTCGTCCATCAGATCGTAACTCTCCACGATGACATGGAACTTCTGACCGGCCGATAGCGCCGCCGGATCGAGCACCGTCGTAAGACTTTCGTTAAGCAGCGTCACCGTCTCGATGACCGGCGGGATCGTATCGGGGTGCGGTATGAGCAGTTGCAGGCCGTTCAGCGGCAGGAGGTCGCGGGTGAAAACATTGAGATGGAGATGGTGAAAGAGTTCGTTGCTGTAGCCGGTCTCGACCACCGTCCACGAGACGATGTGGCCGATCTCGGCCCCCGCCGGGAGCACCTCGCCGCTCTGCTTGGCCGCCTTCACCGCGGCGCTCACACTGTCGGGGTCGATGTGGTGATACTGGAGCGTCAGGCCGTTCTGCGTCTCGATCACCACCTCGAAATACATCCGGTTCTCTTCGGTGCCGCCCGAAAGGCTGTAGTAATCGTACTTCACCACGCGCCCCGGCAGGATGTTGTAGACCTTCGCATTCTCGGGCATCACGATGTCGGTGCCGGGATGGAAGTACTCGTCGCCCGCAAGCGGCGAATAGTCCTGAAAACTTATCGCGGTGTGTCCCACCGGATGCGCCTCATTCTGGGGCTTGAAGGGCCAGAGCATCGTGTGGTCGGGCAGCAGCAGAAAGGCGTCGAGCGCGGCGACGAGTTCAACATCGGCCGGATAACAGAACTTTTCTTCCTTCCCCACGCGGTAGGTCACGAGCAGGTAGTCGTCGCCGCGTGGCGGCATCTCGGTGCATTTCTCGGCCGACAGATCCATCTCCGCCGCGATGGCGGCGATCTCGTCGCGGTCGTCGGGGTGAAGGTCGAACGAGGTGTCAATGAAACCGTAGGTTCGTACCACCGCCCCCTCGACGAGTTCGAGCGATGCCGTTTGTTTGACCGCCGTCCCCCGAGGTAGGAGGATTCGGCGCTCAAGGGAGATCACGACCGGTGCGGCATTATTATATTTGGATACGGCGGCATCATCGCAGGAAAGAAAAAAAAGGAGGAGTATCGCCGCGAACAGAGGCACCATGACCTCCCGTGAGAAGCCCGGTATGCGGGGAAAGGCTACACGCGTTTCTTGCGCAGATTCTTGCGGCGACGCCGTTCGGCTTCTTCGCGTTTGCGGCGGTCACGGATGCTCGGCGGCTCGTAATGACGCCGTTTTTTGAGTTCCTTGAACAGACCTTCGAGCGCCATCTTCTTCTTGAGGATCTTGATAGCGCGTTCCAGATCGTCGGTCACCGAAACTTCGAGAGGGCCGATGCTCTTCGCTTTCTTCATGCTTGGTTCACCACCTTTCATAGCGGGCTTACGGGTTAATAAAACAGCACAAAACGGCCCCACTGTATCCAGAAAACGGCCGAGCGCAAGAATTTTTTTATGAGGGCGGCACCAGCAGGGCGCGGAGCAGGGCGAACGCCTCGCGGACGGCGGCCTGCCGCACCGCGTCGCGGTCGCCGGTGAAGCGGTGCGTGATCATGCGTTCCTTGTCGAGGTATCGTACGCCGATGACGACGGTGCCGACCGGTTTCGCGGCGGACCCGCCGCCGGGCCCCGCGATGCCCGACACCGCGATGCGGGCATCGGTCCTGAGTCCCGCGAGCATCGCCCGTACCGTCTCGGCGCTCACCGCCCCGTGGCGTTCGATGATGGACGACTTGACCCCGAGCCGCGCCGTTTTGACCTCGTCGGCATAGGCGACGATGCCTTCGGTGAATACCCGCGACGCCCCCGGCACCGCGACGATGGCCGTCGCGACAAGACCGCCGGTGCAACTCTCGGCGACCGAGAGCGTCTCATGCCGCGCCGCAAGATGCTCGATGATGTCGTGTATCGTATCCATCCGCTCCTTCCTCGGTCAACGGTGCGAGTGTAGCGATCAACGGATGCATTTCAACTTTTCGCGGTCACGGTATTTTTTTGACTTCGCCGGTCACGGGAATAAAATCCCACCCGCTGCGTCCGGTTGATAAGATGTGGAGGGTGCAAGATGGTCAGCAAGAATGGTCGCCGACCGATGTCCCCGGTCGGCGCGATGCTTCTGTTGCTGTTTTTCGTATTCACGATGCCTTCGGCGCCGGCGGCCGAGGAAAAGAGATATAAGTTGGCCGTCATGGAGATCGAGGACCGGTCGGGCAAGTTCTCCAAAGAGGTCATCAGCAACGCGACCGAGTACCTGAGAAGCAAAATGGTGTCGAGCAACAAGTATGTGGTCATCTCGAAGGACCGCCAGCAGAAGCAACTCATAAAAGAGGAAAAGAAAGAGAGCCATAAGGAGTGTTACGACCAGTCGTGTCGCATACAACTCGGTCAGGCGCTCTCCGCCGACACCATACTTGCCGGGAGCATCACCAAGTTCGGGGGCATATTCACGCTGACCGTGGAGATCATCGACCTCGCCAAGGAGGCGACGATACAGGGGGCCGAGGCGGAATTCGAGAACATGGAGAAGGGGCTCAAGACGGCGATAGAGGAGATCGCCGAACAACTGATAACGGGCAGAAAGCGTTCCTCGGTCCCGCAGGCCGCCGCGAACGCGTCCGTCGCCGCCGCACCCGTCCGTGCCGGGGCTCCGGCGAACGACCTCGAAGGACGGTACGATCAGGCGCGGGACCTCGAGCGGACCGACAAGGGCCGGGCGATCGAGATGTACGAAGACATCATGGATGTGTCGGAGAAGGGGAGTAAATACTACCTGCGCGCCGAGAAACGGATAGCCGAACTGAAGGGGGGCGCGAAGCCGGCCGCGGCGGCTCCGGCCCCGGCGGCTCCGGCCCCGGCGGCGCCCGTCAGCACCCGTTACCGGATAGAGGGGGGCAAGGCTATCGATCCCAAGAGCGGGCTCATCTGGCAACGCGACAACGCCAGCAATCTGAACTTCGAGGCCGCCGAAAGTTACTGTCGGTCGCTCAACCTCGACGGCGAGATGGGATGGAGGCTCCCGACGGTAGATGAATTGCGTACGCTGATATCAGGGTGCCCCAACTCGGGCCCCGGCGGCGCCTGCAAGGTCACGAGTTCCTGCCGGTCGAGCGGGTGTGCCGATGACCCGGTCTGCTCGTGCGGTCCGCAGGGGGGACCCGGCGAGAAGGGGTTCTACTGGGAACCCGGTGTTTGGCGCTACACCGGCAGTTCTTTCGGCACCTTCTGGAGTTCGACCTCCCGGAGCGACGCGATGCGCCGTGCGTGGGCCATACACTTCTACTCGGCCTACATTTTCAACAAGAACACGGGCGACCTCGCCGGTGTCCGTTGCGTCAAACAGGGATCAAAGAAAAATTGACAGAGTCGTTTTTTTAATGTAACGACCGTCCGTTGTCTGGATTGCCGTGTAAAATGTGTCTTTTTAAGAGGAGGAACCCGATGAAGAAAGCGACCCTGCTTGTTGCGCTGGCTTTCGCCGCGATCATGCTCTCCGGCTGCACCACCGCCTATCAGGCGATATCGCAGCAGTACCTGACCCCGCTCCCGGTCGATTACGAGATCATCGGCACCACGATGGCCGAATCGGAAAGAACGCAGGTCTTCTGGATCGAATGGGCGTACCTTTTCCACGACGAACAGGCCGACATCACCAACCGCGCATCCTTCAACGCTTTCTTCGGCGGCATCATCGAGGACACCAAGGCGGCGGCGCTCTACGCGGCGCTCGAGAAGATGCCCGATGCCGACAAACTGATCGAGCCACGCTACAAGATCGAGGTCACCAACTTCCTCATCGGTAAGACCGTGCATGTCACGGTGTGGGCCAAGGCGATCAAGTACCTCAAGTCCTCGCCCTACATCGTTTCTCCCGCCATGGCGGCCGCGCAGTGACCCACCTTTTGTCACTTTGACCGCCATACTCTGAACCCGTCATGACGGTGCCGCGTATTGTTTATCTTTTTTTAGCGCTCCTCCTTCTTTCGTGCGCGTCGGTACCGGACACCCATCAGGTGCTGTTCCCGCGAGGCGAACTTCCCGAAAAACGGCTGACGCTCCTCGCCCCTGTCCTCTTGAATGAACTGAAAGGCGTCGAGGACCCGTCGGAGGCCTACGACCGGAATCTCTATGTCGGTCTCATCCGGTTCTCCGGTGGTTTCATCGAGGATGTCGGTCGGGGCATGATGGCCCGGTCACGCGAACTTCGATTCAGTCACCAGAACAAATTCTCGCTGGTCATCAGGGAGTCTTTCGCCGGTATGGTGCGAAACATCCTCGATGCCCGCGGGACCCCGTATGAAATTTCTGACGCCGACCCGACACCCCTGCTCACGGTGACCGAGCGCTCGTTGATAGATCGGTACCCCGAAGAGGGGAGGGACAACATTAACCTGCCGCTGATCGCCTACGATATCGTCCCGCGAAAACCCTTCCGGGTCGAGGCGGGGCTTGCGGGCCGACTGGCGGTCGTGCCGGTCGTCGAGTTCTACTACGGGCATAACGGTGGCTGGTTCAATGGACAGACCTTCGGTTGTCCGGCGGGGATACGCTTCCGGGTCCATGTGCTCGTCATCGACGGCGACAGCGGAGAGATGCTGTATCGGTTCAGCGACGAGGAGCAACACCTCGTTCCCAAGCAGTACCGCATGAACATCATCGAGATAGAGCAGTATCTGCTCGACGCGAGGAAGGCACTGTTCGATAAACTGTTCCGCTCTTTTCCTTAAAATCGGGCCGGCACACTCCCTTATTCTGCCGAAATAACGGAATATTTTTGACTCCCCAGCCGGTTTATACTATGTTCCTTTACGGTGACGGCGAAGAGAATGTACCCTCATGAAGGAGCGCCCAGATGCCTATGACCACCTTTCTCCTTGACGCGGTCGGCAACGCCGCGACCGCCATCTCGATAGTCGAGGTGGTGAAGAATTCATCACTCGTGGTGAACCTCGTCCTCGGCGGGCTCGTCCTGCTGTCGATCCTCTGTTGGGGCGTCATCATCTTCAAGTTCATCCAGCACCGCCGCGCGATAGTCGCCACCGAACAGTTCATAGAACTTTTCTGGAAGAATATGGATTTCCAGGAGGTCTACCGCCGGAGCGACAAACTTCAGGATTCACCCATCGCCACCGTGTTCCGCGCCGGCTATTCGGAGTTCTTCGAGACCAAGAAATTGTGGGAATCGAAGGGTATCACCGTCGTCGGTTCGAAGGTCGACGAACTGGTCGCCAACATCGAGAGGGCTATGAAACGCGAATCACAGACTCGCAACCAGTTGCTCGAGAATTCGCTCACGCTCCTCGCGACGACGGCGAGTTCGGCCCCCTTCATCGGGCTGTTCGGCACGGTGTGGGGCATCATGGACGCATTCCACATCATCGGCAAGACCGGCAACGCGACGCTCGGCACCATCGCGCCGGCGATATCGGAGGCGCTCATCGCGACCGCCTTCGGGCTCGCGGCGGCGATACCGGCCGCCATCTTTTACAACTACTTCACGAGCAACATACAGAAAATAGAGGGCGAGTCGGCGAACATCACGAGCGACTTTCTCAACTCGATAAAGCGGAGTTCGGTCTGATGAGCATGGGTGTCAACGGCGGCAAGAAGCGGCGGCCGATCGCCGAGATAAACATCACCCCGATGGTCGACATCATGCTCGTGCTCCTCATCATCTTCATGGTCGCGGCGCCGATGATAGAGCAGGGGGTCGACCTCGACCTGCCGCAGACCGAGACCATCCCGATAGAGAACCCGAAAGACAAGTTCATCCTGCGCATCTTCAAGAACGAGAAGATCTTCATAGAGAAGACCGAGATACCGCTCAAGGAACTCGAGACGAAACTCAAGGCGAACGCGAAACTCCAGCAGGACCGCGAACTGTACCTCTACGCGAGCCAGCGCCTCTCCTACGGCTATGTGGTCCGCGTGATGGCGATAGTCAAGAAGGCGGGGGTGCCCAAGATAAACCTCGTCACCGATCCGCTCGAGGAGGAGGGATGAGGTCCTATATCTTCGCGGCGCCCGTCTTCGCGGCCGAGAAACGGCAGGTGACGCGGTTCACCGCCGTGTCGCTCGCGCTCCATATCGGCGTCGCCGTCGCCATCATGACGGTAGGGGCCTATCTCAACATGGCGCCCAAGATAGAGTTCGAGTCGGTCGAGACACGGCTCGTGAAGTTCGGTGAAAAGCCGCGCGACAAAAAACTCCTGCCCCGCGTCGTGAGAAAGGAAGAGGTCGCGGCCCCGAAGGTCGGCGCGGCCAACGCGCTGAAGGAGCCGGAGAAAAAGAAAGAGCCCGAAAAGAGCAAGGAGGAGCCGAAAAAGACGGCCGATCTGAACGCCCTGCTCGGCGAGGCGCTGAAGGACATCAAAAAGGACGCCCGCGCCGAAGAGACGAAGGAGGGAAGTCCCGACGGCGTCCGCGACGGCGATGTGACCGACCCGGCCTTCGCGGTGAAGGGCGATCTCTATGTGCGGCAGATATCGTCGCTCATCCGCCGCAACTGGAAGATACCCTCGCTCATCACGCCTGACACGCTTGCTAAACTCAAGGCCGAGATATATTTCCGCATCACGCCGTCGGGCGAGGTGTACGACCTGCAGGTCGTGACGCCGTCGGGCGACAATAATTTCGACAGTTCGGTGATAGAGGCGGTGAAACTGACGGCGAAACTGCCGCTCCCGGAAGACAGGCAACTCAAAAAATATGTATTGACGGAGGGACTCCAATGGGGCTTCACTTCAAGTACGCTGTAGTGTTCGCGTTGCTGACGGCGCTGTGCGGCGGGACCGCGCACGCGCAACTCAAGGGTGAGGTGCGCGACGGGGCGCTCGTCGCGTATGCCATCGCCGCGCCGGGCTTCGTCCACGGGGGTGACACCACCGGGGAACTGGCGCGCTCTCTCACCGACACCTTGCGCCGCGACCTCGACCTGACCGGCTACTTTCAGGTGCTCGACGACCGGTCGTTCGTCGAGGCGCCCACGGTGCCGGCGGACAAGGTGAACTTCAAGAACTGGCTCACGGTCGGCGCGAAGGGGCTCGTCAAGGCGACCCTTACCGGGACCGACCCGGTCGAACTCGAGATGCAGGCGTTCGATGTGGCGGGCGGCAAGAGCATCCTGCACAAGAAGTACAAGGCGTCGGCAAAGGCGATACGCAAGGCGCCGCACGGCTTTGTGCGCGACCTCGTGCAGGCGCTGGCCGGCGTGCGGCTCAAATTCCTCTCGAGTCGCATCGCCTTCATAGAGAAAGAGGCGAAGACCTACAAACTGATGGTCGCCGACTTCGACGGCGCCGACGCGACGGCGATCGTGACAAGTGACAAGATACTCACACTTCCCGGCTGGTCGGCCGACGGTTCGCAACTGTTCTACACCGCCTACACCACCGGTGAGCCCCACCTCTACGCGGTGGATATCAAAAGCCGCAAGGTATCGCTCATATCGGATCATCCGGGGCTCAACACCTCCGCGTCGGCCGCACCTGACGGCAAGAACATCGCGCTGCGCCTTTCGAAGGACGGCAATGCAGAGATATACCTCATGAACCTCGCGTCGAAGGCGCTCACGCGGCTTACGAGCAACATCGCGATAGACACCGCACCCTCCTTCAGCCCCGACGGCAAGGAGATCGCCTTCGTGTCGAACCGTTCGGGCAACCCCCACATCTATCGCCTGTTCGTGAGCGACCCGGCGCGGGTGGAACGGCTGACCGATCAGGGTAAATACAATCAGGATCCCGACTACGGGCCCGACGGTCACTATGTCGCCTTCACGGGACGCGACGAGTTCTTCATGTTCGACATCTTCCTGTTCGACCTGCAGGCGCGGACCATATCGCGCGTTACCCAGAAACAGGGTAAGAACGAGAACCCGTCGTTCTCTCCCGACGGTACGCTCATGGTGTTCTCTTCCGACCGGACGGGGAAGAACGGCATCTGGGTCACCAACATCGCCGGGGACCGCCAGCGGCAGATATACGGCGGACGGGGCGAGGCGATCACGCCGGCGTGGTCGCCCGAAGTGACGATCACCCAGTAAATAACCGAAGGAGGAGGAATATGACCCGGTACGGCATCATCATTCTGGCGGTCGTCGCGATACTGTGCGGCCCCGGCTGTGGCATGAAGTCGCCCGAGGACGAACGGCGACTCGCAGAAAAGGCGTTCAAAGACGCGCTTTCGGGCAAGGACTGCGCCCGCGAGGATTTCCTCGCGGCGGAGGAACTGCTGATGAAGGCGCGCGAGGCGGTCAACGCGAAGAAGTATGACGAGGCAAAGAAACTGTTCCTTTCAGCCAAGGAAAAAGCCGACAAGATCGCCGCGTATGTCCGGTCCCACCCCGACGAATGCGACCCCAAGGCGAAAAAGGAGAAGGGTCTTCAGCGGACGGCGGGCATAGACGACGGGGGGATATCCGAGGAGACGCTGTCGTCGAAGGATCCCAACATGAAGTTCCCCGTCATCCACTTCGAGTTCAATGAGCACGCGGTACGCGCCGACGACCTGCCTCTGCTCAAGATCATGGCCGAGTGGATGCTGAACTTCCCGGCGGCGGCCATCCGTGTCGAAGGGCACGCCGACGAGCGCGGGAGCATCGATTACAACATGTCGCTCGGCGAGCGGCGGGCTCAGGAAGTGCGCGACGAACTGATGAAACTCGGCGTGGACGCCAAACGGTTCCAGATCGTCTCGTATGGAGAGGAACGGCCTGTCGCCTCGCGGCAGAACGAGGATGCGTGGTTCCAGAACCGGCGCGCCGAGTTCGTCCGCACCAACTAGGGATATCGCACGACCTCGGTAGGGGGGAGAGGACCCATGCGCACCATCCTGTCTATCCTCTCGATGCTTCTCATGACGGTCCTGCAGGCCGCGACGGTTCGTGAACCGGCCCGCGCCGGCCAGTGGTACCCCGCCGACCCGCAGGCGCTCCGGGCGCAGGTGACCGGTCTTTTCGCGCAGGTGCCGGCCGACAGCCCGGCAAAAAGACTTCAGCCCTTTGTCATCGTCGCACCGCACGCCGGGTTCGTCTATTCGGGGCGCGTGGCGGCCCACGCCTACGCCGGTCTGATGTCGAAACAGTTCGATACGGTCGTTATCCTCGGTACGAGCCACTCGTTCCAGAACGGCGTCGTGGCGCTCTCTCCCGCCGCCGCGTTCCGGACACCGCTCGGGACCGTGCCTGTCGACCGCGCGATGACCGACCGGCTTGCGAAAGCGGACAAGCGTTTCGTGCAGAGCGCCGAGATACATGGACCGGAGCACAGCATCGAGGCGCAACTCCCGTTCTTGCAGGAGCGGCTCGGGAGCTTCTCGATGATGCCGGTGCTCACCGCGACCGCCGACCGCGCGACGCTCGATCTTTTCGCGAAGGAACTTACCGCCGCGATCGAGGCATCAAAAAAGAAGGTGCTCATCGTCGTGAGCACCGACCTGTCGCACTACCACGATTACCACACCGCCAGCAAAATGGATGGCGAGACGCTTCGTCTCATGAGCGAGGGGCGGTGGGACGACCTGCGCGGCAGGATAGCGTCCGGCGCCTGCGAGGCATGCGGATTCCACGCCTTCCATATCGCGTTGCGGATACTTGAACACTACGGCGTGACCGGCGGGACGCTCGTCAAGGCGGAGAACTCGGGCGACGCGGTCGCCGAATCGCGCCCCGGCGGCGTGGTCGGTTACGGCGCCGTCATATTTGAGAAGAGGAAAGGCGGCGCGCCGAAAGAGGGGCAGAAACCGGAGGCCCGGACGACGACGACCGAACGGCGGTATCTTCTGGATCTGGCGCGTAAAAGCATCGAGCACGCCCTGCGGACCGGCAAGGAGTTCGTCCCCGAAAAACCGGCGGCGGGGATACTGACCGCCGACCGCGCCGTTTTCGTGACCCTGAAGAAGCATGGTGACCTGCGCGGGTGCATCGGGCAACTCGAGGCGCGTGGCCCGCTCTATCGGGCGGTCGCCGAGATGGCGAACTCGGCCGCCTTCCACGACCCGCGCTTCTCGCCGGTCAAAAAGGAGGAGATGAAGGATATCGAGATAGAGATATCGATACTCACCCCGCCGCAACGGATCGACAGTTACAAAAAAGTGGTGCTCAAGCGTGACGGCGTCATCGTTCGCAACGGCTACCGGGGCGGTGTCTTCCTGCCGCAGGTCGCCGAGGAGACCGGCTGGGACATCGATACCTTCCTCGGCGAACTCTGTGCGCAGAAGGCGGGACTCCCGCGCGACTGCTACAAGGACCACGCCACCCAACTGTCGGTCTTTCAGGTCGAACTGTTCAGCGAAAAAGCATACTGAAAAAATTGGCGACCCCAACCGGATTTGAACCGGTGCTACCGACGTGAAAGGCCGGCGTCCTAACCGCTAGACGATGGGGTCGCCTCAAAAAAGTGGTGAGCCGGCGGGGATTCGAACCCAGGACCACCTAATTAAAAGTCAGGTGCTCTACCTACTGAGCTACCGGCCCACAACGGGCTTAAAATCGCGTCGGTACTATAATGGGTGGTCTTCCGTTGTCAACCTTTTTAAAAAGAGAAAGGAATAAATTTGTTTTTTGATTTTTTATTGTATAACATTAGTAGATGAGTTTCATTAATTAGATACATTCTCGGAGGTATGTATGAAAGAGCATCTCAAGGTAGAGATCGTAAGGATGGCCAAGACCCTTCTCAATGAGGGGAAGGACATCCGCCACATCACCATGAACCTCATCGCGAAGCGGATGGACATCACGGCGCCGACGCTGTACCACTATTTCCGCAACAAGGAGGAGATCATCCACCTGAGTCTCGAACTCATCGCCGACGAGATAGTCGCGACCTTCGAACAGCCCTTTCCGGCCAGCATGGACAGCGAAATGCGTTTCAAGATGACCATCGTGAACCTCATGAGTTATCTCTACAAGAACATCGAGTCGTTCTCGATGGCTTTCTCGGATGTCGGCATCGGTTATTGGGGATCGGGCGAGATAAAGATGAGCGACAAGATACGCAAGGCCCGCTCGCTCCTCGAGGAGGAGGTGCGCCGTTACTATCAGAGCGCCAAGATACCGCACGATCCACTCAAGGGGACCTACATCCTGTTGTCGCTTATGATGGGCTCGCTCCGCTATTTCAGAAGCCAGAAAATAAAGAACGCCGACATCGGCAAGGAATCCGAAGAGGTCTTCTCGTTCTTCGTGAAGGGTCTCAAGAAGGGCTGATCACTCCTCGTGGAACCGGCGCCACACCGCGTCGGCCGCTTCCCTCGTCAATCCCGGTACCGCCCGCAGCTCGTCCCGCGTCGCTGACCGTATCCGTTCGACCGTGCGGAACTGTTCGATGAGTGCCTTCTCTCGTGCCGGTCCAATGCCCGGTATGCCGCCGAGCAGCGATGCGACCGACTCCTTGCGCTTCGTGCGGTTCGCCGTTATCGCGAACCGGTGCGCCTCGTCGCGTATCCGTTTGAGGAGCAGGGCGAGCGGGCCGTCGTCGAGCGGCGTCTCCTCGCCCGTCGGCGCGACCAGTTTCTCGCCGCCGCGGTCGCCGCGCCGGTCCTTGACGATGCCGAGCAGGGGGACCGTGTCGCCCGCCGCCGGGAGCGCAGCGCGCAGTTGCGGCAGGCCGCCGTCGATGAGCAGGAGATCGGGCTTCGGCCAGTCGCCTTTTTCCCACCGGGCACGGAACCGGCTCACCGCCTCGGCGATGGCGGCCGGGTCGTTCTGGCCTTCGATCGTCCGTATCGTGAAACGGCGGTAGTGCTTCGTCACGAACCGGCCTCCTTCCCACCAGACGGCGCCCGCCACCGTGTGGGTCCCCTGCAGGGTCGATATGTCGAGGCAGAGCACGCTCTCGACCGGCGCGCCGGTGACCGCGGCGAGCGCGTCGCGGGCCTCCGGCCCCGTTGCGCCGATACGGGAGATCCGCTCCTTGAAGTGGATATGGTTGCGCAAGAGCAGGTCGCGGACCTCCGGCCGCATCGGGACGAGAGCGATCTTTGCGTCGAGCAGCCGTTCCAGCGCGTCGGCCTCGAGCGTCCCGTCGGGGTGGCATGACAGCGCGGCGGGCGGCGCACGGTGGGCGTAGAACGAGGCGACGGCGGGATAGAACAGTTCGGCGTCCGGCGCGAGCGGGTGGTGGAAATGATACAGGTCGGTCAGCGCGCCGTCGGCGTAGGTCGCAACGGTGAGGAACAGGGTGCGCTCATCGCGCGAGAAGAAAAAAGCGTCGATCCCGCCGCGTCGCGTCGACTCGACGCCGAACCGTGTGCCGAGTTCGGGGAGCAGGCGCAGGATGTCGCGCAGTTCGGCCGCCTTTTCGAACCGCAGCGCCGCCGCCGCCCGCTCTATCTCGTCGGTGACCGCCGCGCCGAACTCGCGCCAGTCGCGGCCCTCGATGAGCGCGATGACCCGGCGGACGCGCCGGTCGTATTCGTCGGCCGCGATGCGTCCCTCGCACGGGGCGGGACACAGCCCGATCTGGTGATAGACGCAGGCCTTCGCGGGCATCTTGACGCAGCGGCGGAGCGGGTGACAGGCGAGTAAAGCGCGGCGGAACCGTCGCAGGAGCGCCGCGTCGGTGAAGGGGCCGCGCAGGTAGCGGTACCGGAGATGCGGCTTGCGCGTGACCACCAGAAGCGGGAACTTCTCGTCGGTGAAGGCGAGGTACGGGTAACTCTTGTCATCCTTGAGGTCGATGTTGTACGGGGGGTGGTGCCGCTTTATCAGCCGCCGTTCGAGCACGAGCGCCTCCCGTTCGTCGCGCACGACAACGACGCGGACATCGGCGACCCGCCGCATCAGGAACGGGACGAGCGGCCGTTCGTCATGACCCGCGAAATACTGCCGCACGCGGCTTTTCAGGTCGCGCGCCTTGCCGACATACAGCACCGTGCCCGTCTCGTCGAGGAACATATAAACGCCGGGCTCTTGGGGGATACGAGCGGGGTCAAGCGGGCCGAACGGCGGCTGGTCGGTGTGCATGACGATATCTCTCTCCGGTGAACGCTTCAGCATACCGGAGCGACGGCGGTAAAGCAAGCGGCGCGGTCCTTTTTTCCCGGGAGATGATTTCAAAAATTAAGTCTTGCTTTTTTTCGATAACGGAGTATGTTCCCTTCCGTTTTGGGTTCTTCTCGGTTGAGGGGACCCGGTTTTTTCTTTTTTTTTTATTGAGGTACAGACCATGACCGTTCAGATCTATGTTGGCAACCTTCCGTTCAGCGCGACCGAAGGCGATCTCCGTAGCGCTTTCGAGAAATTCGGCGCCGTTTCCTCGGCGAAGATCGTCACCGACCGCGACACCGGCAGAGCCAAGGGTTTCGGTTTCGTCGAAATGGCCGATCAGGCCGCCGCCGAAAAGGCGATCAGTTCTCTTGACGGCGCCGACATGGGCGGCCGTAACATCAAGGTCAACATCGCCCGTCCAAAGAAATAATCATTCTCGGTAACTCTTGATCGTGGGGGCGGCGACGGGCCGCCCCTTCTTGTTCTGTTCTTCTTTGACTTTCCCTTCTTCCTCTGATAATATCGCGCCGTCGTCATTTTTGTCTCTCATGCGAGGAGCACCGGGTGTCCGACGCGACGCTGCCTTCCATACTGCTGGTACTCGATTCGGCGCCCGAAGAGCCGGGTGCGCCCAACTACCAGAACGCGTGGATCGCCGAACTCGTCGCGGAACTCGGCGTGGCCTGCCGTCTGTCGCTCTTCTATCCGGTCCTGTCGGTCGGCGGCCCCTTCTACCGTCTGCGTCGCGAGGAGCGCGGCGGCGTCGAGCGTTTTTCCACGGTGATACCGTATAAATATCCCTCCTTCGCCGAGACCTACGACAACCCCGAGATGGACCGTTTGTTCGCCGCGGTCATCGGCGAACGAGCCTTTGACGCGGTCCATATCCTCTCTCTCCGCAATCACTCGTTCGGATATCCCGAAACGGCGTGGCGGGCCGGTCTGCCGGTGCTGCTGAGTATCTTCGACGGCTGGTTGCGCTGTCCGTGCCGTTACCTGACGGGGTGCGAGGGAAAGGCACGCGACGGTCACCGGTGTCGCGTTAAACTCTCGAACTTCGTCGCCACCCCGATATCCTTCCTCGTCAAGCGGGTCGAGCACGCGCTCCGCGCCGGGGGCCATCACTGGTGGTTCGAGGAGACGGGCCGGTATTCGGCGTTCTACAACCGGGGGCCCTGCGAACGGGTGGGGGAAGAGTCGTTCACGGCTCGCGATCGCCGGTCCCGCGAGATGCTGCCGTATGTCGATGCGTTCCATTTTCCATCGGAGGATTTCCATAAGGCCTTTTTCTCCGACCTCGTCCCGTCCCAGCGGGCATTCTTCATGGCGCAGGGGATACCGGCCGCGCTCGTGGTCGACAGCCGTCCGTTCGAGATACCGGGCGGGGTGCGGTTCGGCTTCATCGGCGACATCGTGCCGGAGGAGGGGCTCACCGAACTGGTGGCGGCCTTCAACGCCCTGCGGGAGCGTGGGCTCCCCAACAGTCTGCACCTGTACGGGGAACTGTACCGCAACGAGGGCTATGTGAACAAACTGCGCAAGGAGTGTCATAACGGCGCGGTGCTCTTTCAGGGGGCGGTGGACCCGGGGCGCATCGGCGCGGTGCTCGACAGTTTCGATGTGCTCGTGCTCCCGTCCCGCTGGCCGCGACCCGATTCGTGGCTCGCGGCTCAGGCGATGGCCCGTCGCAAGGCGGTGATCGCCCCCGCCGGGACCGCGGCGGCCGAACTGATAAGGAAGCGAAGACGCGGGGTGGTGCTGAAGAACCTCTCGGCGCGCGATCTGGAGCAGATATTCGTGGACCTTGAAATAGACAGAAAAAAGTTGTATTATCTCATGCGCATCGCCGAGCGGGAGCAGTTCCTCTCGATGGCCGGGAACGCCCGCGATCTACTGACGCGGTATCGTTCTCTGATGAAACGACCGGCGCGCACCGAGGAGAAGGTACTGAGACGACGGCTCAACCGTAAACGGACCGAACGGTCGCGGGGGGCGGCATGACGACGACGGGCAAACGGGTCGACATCGAACTGACGACGCTCGGCAAGGCGTTCGTGATATTCATCCTCCTGCTCGTGCTGTCGTTCGTCATCGGGCTCTACCTCGGTCGCGAGGCGGGCAAGCGGGTGTCGACGCCGCTCGACGACGCGTCACGCGACGAGCAGGTGTCGGCCTGTAACTACAAGGTGCAGGACCTCACCACCCGGCTTACCGCCATCACCGCCGCCGCGAAGGAGGCGGGCCTCATGGATGGGCAGGGGACGGTGGCGCGCGGCGTACGGTGCGCCGCTCCCGAAAAGGGTGCGGTCCCCGCGGTCGCGGCGATCCCCGAAAAAGAGAAAGAGAAAAAGGAAGAAAAGAAAGAGGAAAAGAAAGAAGAGGCGAAGCCGTCCGGCTCCGGGAACCCTTCTCCGGGACAAACCGTCGCGGCGCAGAAGACCGAAGCGCCCGCCGTCAAATGTAAGTTCTCGCTCCAGATATACGCGAGCAAGAGCAAAGAGGAAGCGCTCGCGGTGCAGAAGAGGTCGAAGATACAGCCGCTCCGTCTTGTCGAGGCCGAGATAGACGGCACAGTGTGGTACCGGCTCCGGTACGGCTGTTTCACCGAAAAGGGGGCGGCCGAGGCCGAGATAGAGGAACTCATGAAACAGGGCGCGCGCCCCTATCTGGCGAAGGAGTGAACATGAACACGGGAAGGAGATACAGCATGGTACGGTATGTCGTCGCGCTATCGATGATGTTGCTTTTCGGGGTACTGCAGGGGCAGGAGGTCGCACCGGTCGCGCCGGAGGGCGAGCCGGTGACCCCGCTCGAGGAGGCGGTCACAACGCCCGGCTCCGCCGCAACAAGCCCGGATCAGCCTGCTGAGACACCGCCTACTGAAACGCCGCCTGCTGAGACACCACCCGCCGAACCAGCCTCTCCGCTCATGGAGATCCCGCCGGCCCCTGAGCCGACGCCGCTCCCGACGCCGGTACCGGTCGCCGAAACACCGCCGCCCGGCTCCGCCGTGGCAAGCCCGACGCCGGATGAGAAGGCCGAAGCGGATAAGAAAGCGGAAGAGGAGAAAAAGGAAAAAGAGAAAAAGAAATTCGTCAAGGGCGAGATATCGAACATCGGCGCCCGTGACATTGTGTATCCCTATAATTCGCTCGGCATCGGGACCGGCGTCACCTTCATCGCGCAGGACATCTTCCTCACACTCGACCCGCGCTTCGTCTACAACAAGAACGACTTCAACATGCTGATGTCCTTCCATCTTCCCATCAACATCCGCATGTTCAGTTTCGACCTCAACCGCGCCGGCGAGGATAACTTCACCCTGCGCTCCGAGGACTGGGACGAGTGGCAGGACTACTTCCGCATCATCAGGTATGTCCAGTACGGACGCTCGGAGGACAACTTCTATGCCTCCATCGGCTCGAACAACGCGCAGTCGATCGGTCATGGCACGATCATGAAGCGCTATGTGCCGAACTTCGACCCGAACTTCACCAAGATATCGGCGAAACTCAACTACTACGGCGATTACTTCGGCTTCGAGTCGGTGCTCGGCGATGTGACCGACGGCAACATGTTCGGCGGTCTGGTGTTCTTCAAGCCCTTCTCTGGGCTCGCCGAGGACGAGAACGACTACATGCCGCGATCGTTCTCCATCGGGTTCTCGTTCGCAGGCGACCGCAAGGCGCCGACCAAGATAGAGTATGTGGACTATGTGTTCGGCACGCCGGGCGGCGACACCTATACCGCCGACGGCAACGATCCGCGGTGGCCCGCCGGGCTCGTTCCGCGCATCGAGGTCGACAGCAAGGGCCGCCCCGTCGTGCTCGAGGATACCTTCCTCTACCTCATGGGGGTTGACGCCGAGTTCAAGTTCTTCAAGAACGAATATGTCGACCTCAAGACCTACCTCGACTACAGTTGGATGCGGACCGATCCGGGACGCGGCGGCTTCACGGGTGGCCTGCTCGGTCGCTTCAACCTTGACGACGACCGCAAACACGCCCTGCGGTCACGCATCGAGGCGCGCGCCTACAACGGTCGCTATGCCCCTTCGTTCTTCGACACCTTCTACGACATCGAGCGGTTCGAACTGCTCACCAACATCGGCGGCGAGGATGGCTTCCGGCCCGACGGTCGCAGTAAACTGCTCCGGCTCGATGACCAGCCCGACAAGTTCTTCTTCTCGCTGTACGCCGAACTCACCTACTCGTTCATAGACTGGATCACGATATCGATGGGTGTCGAGCAGTTGCGCGAGTCGCTGTCGATCTATGCCCACCTCGAACTCCCCGATCTCTGGATATTCAAGGGGATGCTCTCGTATTACCAGCGCGGCATCACCAAACCCGAGACGATGGTCGACACCTTCGATTACAGCGCGATGTTCCGCGGTGTCATCCGCCTGCAGGTGCTTCCCATCCTCTTCATCAACGCCTATGTGGGCAAACAGTGGGCCTTCTGGCCGCCCAACAAGCCGCGCGACGACGGTCTGCAGGGCCACTATCTCTCGGCGTGGGACCTCGGCGGCGACCTCGAGATCGGGTGGGAATGGGGTGACGACGACGAAGAGGAAGCGGACGAGAAGAAGGGCGACGAAGAAAAGAAAGAGGACGAAGAAAGCATACTGTAGGCCGGAAAGGAGGGATGCGGGATGTTGCGCACGACACTCTGTCTTATGGCGATGCTGTGCTGGCTCACGGCGGGCGCCGCCGAGGTCTATGTCAACGGCGTCAAGGCCGACGGGCTGACCGCGCAGGAGTTCAAGAACTGTACGGTGAGGTTTGATGAGAAGGGGGCGGTCCACATCACGGCGCCCGGCGTCAAACTGCTTGCGGAGGGGGCGTCGACCGATGCGACGAAGGTATCGGCGCAGTATTTCGTCGCGCTGACGCTTGCTCAGGTGGCGGCGGGGGCGATACGGATCATCGTCAACGGCACCGAGGCCGACACCGTGAAACCGGGAGAGAAGACCAAGATAACCGAGATAACCAAGTTCCTCCGCCCGGGACCCAACAAGGTGCTTGTGATGGCGGGCCCCGAAAAGGCCGTCGTACCGGTGCAGGTGCTCATCGGCCCCGGCAGGAACAACGCCGGCAGTCTGGAACTCTCCCCAACGGTCGACAAACAGGCGACCCTTGCCGACAAGGGACTTTCGGAGACCTTCGACATCACCGCACGATAGGAGGCGATACCGCATGAGACCAGCTCATCTCCCGATCCTTCCGACGCTGCTTGCGTTCCTGTTCGCCGCCTGCGCCACCACCGATACCCAGACCGTCAGCGACGAGACGAAGGGGGACAGTTACTACCAACTCGGCATCGCGGCGTTCGTCAAGGGCGATACGGTCAAGGCGAAACTTCAGATAACCAAGGCGATCGAGCAGGCGCCGCTCGTCCCGTACTACCACAACCACCTTGGACTCGTCTACCTGCAGGAAAAGGACTTCGACCGGGCGCAGACCTGTTTCGAGGCGGCCCACAAACTCGACGAGAGTTACTCCGACGCGCTCAACAACCTCGGGATCCTCCACCTGATGAAGAACGACATACCGAAGGCGAAGGAGTACTTCCTGCGGACGATCGCCGACCAGTTGTATCCCTACCCGCATTTCGCCGAAACGAATCTCGGTCGCGCGCTCCGGATGGAGAAGAACTATGTCGAGGCGGAACAGCATCTCCAGAAGGCGATACGGCTCAAAGGAACGCATTGCGACGCATACAAGGAACTCGCGATGCTCTACGATGAACAGGGGATGAACGAAAAGGCGGTGGAGAACTACAAGAAGACCATCCAGTATTGCCCGGGCCATGTCGAGGCGCTCTACCGCGGGGCGGTCAAACTGCTGGTGCTCAAGGATACCGCGCTCGGCACCGCGTGGCTCAAGACCTGTCTGGAGATGGAGCGCGAGAACACCGCGTCGATCGAGATACCTTTTCTGCGTGAGTGCACCAATCTCGCCCGTCAGTATGGCGTGACCTTGGAGAAGGACGCCGGCGATCCGCGCCAGCAGATAGACGGAGGGTATTGATTGGAGACGCGTACCGGGCTCATCACCTTCCACCGTCGCACCCCCAAGGGCGGCAGATACCTGCTGTTCGCGCCGGAGGAGGGGAATATCGGCCTGTTCGCCCGCGCCGAGCCGTTCCTGCTGTTCGACCGCGTCGAAGCGGTCTATGTCCGCCGGTGCGACACGCTGTTTCTGCAGGAGTGGACCATCCTCGATCGATCGCCGCTCGCCCGTCACCCGGAACGACTGGTCGCCGCCGCTTACTTCGCCCATCTGGCCCGCTGTTTCACTGAAGGTCGTGGACCGGAGCAGGCGTTCGTCGAGCGGATCCCTCGCCTGCTCGAGGAACAGATAGGTCCCGATACCATCGCCGAAGCGGAGATGCTCTGGGCGCGGGCGATGGGACTGCGGATCGACGGCGACGCCCGCGCGGGGGCCGTCATATATGATCACATCGGTGCCGCGGCGTATCGCCTGCGCGAACAGGTGACGACGGTCCTTTCAAGAAGGGAGGAAAGCCATGCATAGCGGGTCCATGAAGGGGACGGCGTTCATCACGCTTGTCGACCAGATACTGAGACAGCGGTCGCGCGGTCGCATAATTTTTACCATGCGCGACAACACCAAGACGCTTTTTTTCGACAACCACGCGGTGACCGGGGCGAGTTCCAGCGACCCGAGCGACTATCTCGGTCAGTACCTCGTCAATGAGGGGGCCATCAACCTCGAACAGTTCAACCGCGCCTACCAGACCCAGTTGGAGACCGATGTCCAGATGGCGCAGGTCCTCCAACTCATCGGGTTGGCGCCGGTCGACAAACTGCGCGAGACCATCATCGTCAAGATCGTCGACACCGCGTTCATCGTGTCGTGCTGGCAGGAGGGCAACTGGGAGGTCGATGAGACCTATCCCACGGCGGTGAGCGGCGTCGAGGTGCGCATCGAGATCGCCGAACTGTCGGCTCAATTGGTGCGGCGGCAGACCGACTTCGCGCAGATACTTGAGATGTTCAACGACCTCGGCGACCGGCCGGAGGTCTTCATGGATGGTATCGACCGCGAACGGCTCAAGAAACTCGACCAACAGGTGATAAGTTTTCTCGCCATCGGCAAGACGCTCCGCGAGACGCTGAAGGCGGTACCGGTCCACTTCTATGTGCTCGCCCGACACCTCCTTTCCCTGTACCGCGACCGCATACTCCGGCACGGCGACGGTGCGCCGATCGCCGAGGTCGAGATATTCGATCGGCTCGTGAAGGTGAGCGGTGTGGCGCGGCCGCAGGACGCCGATCTCGTGGCGAGCGAGGAGATCGCCGGCGTGTTCCGCAAGGCGCAGGAGGCGATGGGCAAAAAGGACTACTGGAAGGCGGCCTCGTTCTACCGCATGCTCTGCACCGTGAACCCGAACAATCTCGTCTTCAAGGAGTCGCTCAACAACGCCGAATACCACTATGTGCTCCATTTCTACAAGGAGAAGTTCCGACCGACCGCCCAGATAAAAAAAGGGACCGTTCCGACGGGAGGACGGTGCGATCCGGTAGAGAAGAAGATACTCGATCTGGTCGGCGAACATACCTATGCGGTGCGTGATCTTGTCGGATTCTTTTCCGACAAGTTCGCCGAGATAAAGATAATCAACGCGATCGAGAACCTTGCCCGCCGCGGCGTCCTCGTCGAGGTCAAATGATGCGCGCCGCCGTCGTACAATCCGACTGTTTCCTCGGCGACATCTCCCGTAATGTGGCGACGCATGTCCGCTTCATCAGGGATGCGGCGGAAGCGGGGGCGACGCTCGTCGTGTTCCCCGAGCTTTCGCTGTCGGGCTACCTGCTTGAGGACCGCGTGAAGGATATCGCCCTGACGGCCAGACAGGTGGCCGCGCTCTTTGAGGATGCCGGCCTGCCCGACATCGTCGTCGGCGTCGGCTTCCCCGAAAGGACGCGCGGCGCGATATACAATGCCTACGCCCTCATCCGGTGCGGCGCGAAGAAGGCGGATATCATCGGTGTCCAGCGCAAGGTGAACCTGCCGACCTACGGGATGTTCGACGAGGCGCGCCATTTCCGCGCCGGTTCTTCGCTCTGCGCATACGAACTGCCGGGCGGCGCGACCGCTGCGGTGCTCATCTGCGAGGACGCGTGGCATCCCGGCCTGACCGTCGCGCTCGCGCAACTTCCCGACGGGATGCCGCATCTCATCATCGTTCCCGCCGCGAGCCCGTCGCGCGGCTACCGCGGCAAACGACCGTCGAACCTCGAAGGCTGGGACCACGCCGCCGAACATTTCGCCCGCGTCTACGGCGCGTCCACGCTCACCGCCCAGCGGGTCGGCGTCGAGGACAGCCTCATCTTTGCGGGGGGCTCGACGGCGACCGACCACAACGGAAGCATCACGCGGGCGGCACTGTTCACCGAAGAAACGATCATCGTCGACATCGATATCGAGGCGCTTTCGCGACTCCGCGCCAAGGCGCCCGTCGTCTCGGCGCGCGACCGCGATATCCTCAGGAGTCTCTTTGCGTAAAAAGATCGCGGATCCCCTCACCCTCCCGCCGCTCAATTGCGCTATCGCCGCCGATGCGCTCACTTTTTTCCTGCGTCGCGAGGTCGAGCGCGCTGGTTTCGAGGGGGTCGTGCTCGGTCTTTCGGGTGGCGTCGACTCGGCGCTCGTTGCCTACCTCGCGGCCCGCGCCATCGGCCCGAAACGCGTCACGGGGCTCCTAATGCCCTACCGCTCCTCATCGAAGGCATCGGTCACCGACGCACGGAAGATCGTCAAGGTGCTCGGCATACATCACCATATCCTCGATATATCGGCCGCCGTCGACGGTGTCGAGCGCGATCTCATGACCGCCCCCGGCATCCACCGGCAGGGGCGGCTCGGCAACGCGATGGCGCGGGTCAGGATGGTCGCCCTCTTCGATTTCTCCCTTGCCCATCGCGTGATGGTGCTCGGCACCAGTAACAAGAGCGAGATAGCGCTCGGCTATGCGACGCTCTTCGGCGACAGCGCCTCGGCGATAAATCCGATCGGCGATCTTTACAAGACCGATGTCTACGCCCTCTCGCGCCACCTCGGGATACCGAAGGCGCTCATCGAGAAGGCGCCATCGGCCGACCTGTGGGAGGGACAGACCGACGAGGGGGAGATAGGGTTCCGCTACGCCGACATCGATCCGGTGCTCCACCGCCTCCTCGATCGCCGCGAGACGCCCGCCGCCCTCATCACGCACGGCGCCGACCCGGCGCTTGTCGGGTTCCTTTCGAAAAAACTGCTCGCGACGCACTACAAACGCAAGATACCGGTCATCGCGAAACTCGAGACACGGACCTTCGGGGTCGATTTTCTCTATGCCAAAGACATCCTCTCGTAAAAAGATCGCCCTGTTCGGGGGCAAATTCGACCCTCCTCATATGGGGCATCAACTGACGATATTCCTCTGTCTCGAAAAGTTCGGCATGGACAAGGTCTGGCTGATACCGAGCGCCGTCCATCCCTTTGGCCACAGCATGAGTCCGCTGGCCCTGCGCCTCAAGATGTGCCGCCTGCTCGCCCTGCCGTGGCGCGGCACCGGGAAGGTGCGTATCCTCGATGACGAGAGGCGGCTCGCGACACGGCCGGTCTACACCATCGATCTGGTGCGACACCTCAAGGAACGCTACGGCGACCACGACCATCACCTCGTCATCGGCGAGGACAACTGGAACGCCCGCGCCGAGTGGAAGGAGTTCGATGAACTGTCGAAACTCGTCACGCCGCTCGTCATCGGCCGCGGTGAGGGGTCGGCCTTCCCGCTAGCGCTCCCGGGCCTGTCGAGCACCGCGGTGCGACGGGCCATAGCGGACGGTGCGGCATGGGAACGCCTCGTCCCCGCCGGAGTGGCCGAGTTCGTGGTGCGGCAGGGGTTGTACCGCCCGACAGCATAAGACAACGCCCTGTTTTTTATTGACAGGAGCGCGCCGCCGCTTTATCCTTCTCCGGAAGAAAGTATTTCGAGGGGACATTCGATATGCGTATCTGGCAGTGGCTGGTAGAGAATTTCATGAACGGCGAACTCTTCTTCTATGTGATCCCCGCCGTGCTTCTTCTGATACTCGTCCTCGTGATACGGCTTCCCGACGCCGAGGATCGCCGCGATCCCGATGCCGACCGCGACAAGGACAAGGGCAAAGGGCTACCCCCGGTCCCGCCTGAGCGTGCCGCTCGGCACGACACGATATCGCTCCTGCCGCCCGAACGGAGCAGGGACGAGCCGGAGGTCCGGGTCTATTACCGAGACCCCGGCTCCGCTGAAAGTGTCGCCGTAGCACCCCCGACACCCGCGGAAGACCCCGCCGTTGCGCCGCCGCCTGAGGCACCGCGGAACTGGCGCGATGGCCTTGCCCGGACGCGCGGCGGTTTCTTCTCCCGGTTACGGTCCCTTTTCGAAGCGAGCGCCGTCACCGACGAACTCGTCGAGGAGATGGAGGAGATACTCTACAGCGCCGATCTCGGCGTCGCGACGGTGACCTTCCTGATGGGCGAGGTGCGCAAAGCGCGCGGCGTGCTGACGACCGGTGATTCGGTGCGCGACCTGCTCAAGGACCGGATAGCAACGATACTGAGAACGGTCGAAAAACCCCTTGCGGTGCCCGCACAGCGACCCATGGTCCTGCTCATGATCGGTGTGAACGGCGCGGGCAAGACGACCACCATCGGGAAACTGGCGCGGCGCTTCATCGCCGACGGTCACCGCGTGACGCTCGCGGCGGGCGATACCTTCCGGGCCGCCGCGGTCGAACAACTCGCGGCATGGGGCGTACGGACCGGCGCCGAGGTGATCAGCGAGAAGGAGGGCGCCGATCCTGCGGCGGTCGCCTTCAACGCCGTGAACTCGGCGGTCGCCGGCGGCCGGGATATCGTCATCGTCGATACGGCGGGGCGGCTACAGAATCGCGTCAATCTGATGGAGGAACTGCGCAAGGTGCACCGCGTCCTCGGCAAGGCGCTCGACGGAGCGCCGCACGAAACGATACTGGTCATCGACGCCAACAACGGGCAGAACGCGGTGGCGCAGGCCCGCGAGTTCGGCGAGGCTATACCGATAACCGGCATCATAGCGACGAAACTCGACGGCACGGCGAAAGGCGGCGCGCTCGTCGGCATCGCGCGGGAACTCGCGATACCGGTCTATTTCGCCGGTATCGGCGAAGCGGCCGATGACCTGCGTCCTTTCAGTGCCGATGACTTTACGGAGGCGTTGTTCTCATGATCAAACTGAGTATCGAGACGACCAAGCGGTCGATCCGCGAGCAGTATTTCCCGATCGGTCCGGCGTCCGACATCTTCGTGAACCTCGCACTCCTGCCGAACTACGAGACGATCAAGGTGGGGGGGGGCGTCGAGATCAGGTTCGTCGTGACCGACGAAAAGAGCGAGGTCGTCATCCACGGACAGGTCTCGTGGAAACGGCCGCGCGAGATACAACTGCCGGGGCGCGTGATGCCGGCCGGCATCGGGGTGAAACTCGACGATAAGAGTTACGAGCTCATCGAGGAGCGCATACTCAAGGAGGAGAGCGAGCTATCCGACCTCAGCATGATGATGGTCGGCGGCAACTACATCCGGGTGCGGCACGATATCGCGCAGGTCCTCAAGACCCGAGACGCGAACCGCCCCACCCTGCCGCCAGACAAAAAGGGAAGCGATCAGCGCCGCCAGCCCCGCGTGGGGATATCGGTGCCAATAGAGGTGTTCATCAACGAGCAGGTCGCGAACTTCAAGACCCGCGACATCAGCATGTGCGGGATGTCGTTCGAGACCACTGAGCCGCTCAAGGAGGGAGAGGAGGTCGTCGTCATCCTCGAGGACCGCACCGTTCACAAACAGTTCATTCTCAAGGCCCGCGTGGCGCGCCATATCCCGCATCCCGATGATGCGCGGCGCATCATCGGCGTGGGGGTGCTGTTCCTTTTCGAAAGCGACAAACAGCAGAAGGAACTGATGAACTTCATCATCCGGAATTCCTAGAGTGATCTATCTCGTCAAGAGAGAACTGCGACTCACCGACGACCGCCTGATCGCGGTAAGCGAGGAGGAGGCCCACTATCTCTTCAAGGTGCGTCGGGTCGGGCGCGAGGAGCCGGTGTTCTTCTACCACGAAGGGGTCGTATACGAGACCGTGCTTGCCGAACTGTCACGCAAGGAGGGACTGTTCGAGGTGCGAGCCCGCCACGATGTCGCATCGCGGGGACGCCGGGTGTTCGTGGTTATCGCCGCCATCGAGTGGTCGCGGCTTGAAGAGGCGGTCCGCAACGGGGTGGAGGCGGGGGCGCACGGGTTCTTCCTGTTCCGCGCGGGCCGCAGTAATGTGCCCGAGACGGCGATGCTCAAACGGGTCCAGCGCATCGAGCAGATCATCGTGTCGGCCGCCTCGCAGAGCCAGCGTCGCTGCCTGCCCGACATCCGCGGCGCGGGACGCGAGGTCATCGTCAAGCGGCCGGGCCGTCATATCGTGTTCCACCCCGAGGCCGACCGGCCGGTGACCCTTGAGCACTTCGAGGGAGACGGCGATATCTACCTGTGGATAGGCCCCGAGGGCGGGTTCGACGAGAGCGATCTGTGCTTCTTCGAGCGGGCCGGACTTTCGTTCGCCTCGCTGCGGACCCCGGTCCTGCGCGTCGAGAACGCCGTCACCGTCGCGGTGGGGCTCGCCCGCCATGTCGTCGGCTACACGGCCGGAGTGACCCTCCCCGAATAGAGGCGGGTATCCGGTCCCGTCGGTCGCCAACTAGCAGGATGCGTTGATGAAAAAAATCGGGCGCGTCCTTTGCGTCACGGGCGGGAGAGAGATGGATGGACCAATAGGGAGATACCCATGAGGAACAGGATCCTATCGCTTATCATCATCGTGCTCGGCGCGCCGCTCTTCGCGGCAACGGTCGATATCGCGACCGGACCTCTCTCTTTCGATCAGGTGGATCACGGCTTCGTGGCGAGGATCCCCGGGGCGCTGACCGAGTCGATCGGCGGCAAGAAGATGCTTCCGTATCTGGTGTACCGTTTCGAAACGCCGGTGGAGCGGGTCGAGATCGTCGCGTCGGAGAAGGTGCGTTTGCCCGGCCCGCTCGCGGTCGGACGCACGCTGTACCGGCTGTCGCCGGGCGGCGCCGTTCCGGTCGTCCCGCCGGCCTCGTCGCTTGTCCTGCCGACCGCGCGCGATTTCTTCGTCCATCTGCCGGGCGGCGACCGCCGCGGAACGCCGGTCCACGAGGTGCTCGTGTATCCGCTCATACCTCTCTCGGATACCGAGGCGCTCTTCATCAGTGCCGTGCGGGTGTCGCTGAAAGGCGCCGCCGTCAGACCGCTTGCCTCCGCCGACGGACCGCTCCGGTCGCTCATCGTGGTGACGAGCGAGCGGACGGTCGCCTCCTCGCTCCGTTTCGAGGAGTTCGTCGCGACCAAACGGCGGCACGGGTGGACGGTCGATGTCGCCACCGAGGCGCAGTACGGCGCCGACGGGCTCGCGGGAGCCAAGCGGGCCGCGGCGATACGGGAATGGCTGAAGGGGGTGTACAAGAAATACGGCTATGTGCTCCTTCTGGGCGATCCGCATCCCGACAGTGGCGATGTGCCGATGCTCCGCACCATGGTCAACGAGGAGGAGTACGACCCCTCCTACCACGATGTGCCCACCGACTTCTTCTACGCCGAACTCACGACCGACTGGGATTCCGACGGCAACGGTGTGTACGCCCAGCCGAGCGACAAGGAGTTCAATTTCTACTGGGAACTCGTGCCGGGCCGCATACCGGTCGTCGGCAAGGGCACCGTGGAACTCGACCGCATACTCGACCGCACGATCGCCTATGCGAACGGCGACCCGTCGCTGGCCCCGCACCGGCGCAAGGCGCTGTTCCCCGCCGCGATACCGTACTACGCCAATCAGGACGGCCAGTATGTCCCCAAGATGGACGGCGGCTACATCGCCCAGTATCTTGAGAATTCATTTTTCAGCGCGCACGAAGATTTCAGCATGGTGGCGCTCGTCGAAAAGGAAGGGCTCGATCCCTCCGAGTTCACCGGATGGGGTAAACTCACCGCCGAGGACATGGTCGTGGCGTGGAACAACGGATCCGGTCTTGTGTTCTGGATGGGGCACGGTCTGCCGACGATGTCGGTCCGGTCGATCTGGCACCACGATAACGGCGACGGGATCCCCTCTTCTTACGAGATATCGTCCGAGGTGTTCGTCGCCGCCTACACGACCCCGCAGTTGCCGGGCGATATGCCCTCCTTCGTTTATATGGGCAGTTGCCTGAACGGCGATGTGGACGAGCCGTACAACATCGCCTACACGATGCTTCGCGACACGGCTGTCGGCGTCGCGGCCTCCTCGCAGGTCAGTTACGGCGTCATTTTCTCCGAGTACGATCCGTCGCAGGCGCAGGATGTGTTCGCCTACGGCACGGTATTCTCGCAGGCGGTGCTGGAGGGCCGCTCACCGGCGCTGGAACTCGCCGAATACAAAAAATACTGGTCCAGCCGGTCGGTGCTGAAGACCATGAAGATGGAGATAAACTATTTCGGCGACCCGACGCTTTCAAGCGGCGTACGGGCCTGCGTTTCCGATACGGAATGTGACGACGGCCTCTTCTGCAACGGCGTCGAGCGGTGCCACGAGGGGTACTGCGGCCTGCGTGAAGCACCGATAGTCTGCCCCGCGCCGTCGGGCGTGTGCCGCACCGCCGTCTGTGATGAGGCGACCAAGGGGTGCCTTACCGTTTCGAGCATGGACGGGGTCCCCTGCGGCGGCGAGGAGAACAAGTGCTTCGACCGCTCGGTGTGTCGCGCCGGCGCCTGCGAGTACGAGGGAGCGACCGACTGTTCGCTGTTCGACGGTCCCTGCGCCCGCGGGGAGTGCGATCCGGCGACCGGCGCCTGCCGCGCCGCGCCGGAAAAGGAAGGCGAGTCCTGCGACGACGGCTATCACTGCACTACCGGCGATGCCTGCGTGGCGGGAGAATGCGTCGGCGACGCGGTGGTGTGCGACGAGACCGCCGATTGCCGGTATCAGGTGTGCGACGAATCGGCGGAGGGCGCCTGCATCGCCTTGCAGGATCTCGGCCAGAACGGCAAGCCCTGCGAGACGACCGACGGGCTTGACGGCTACTGTTCCTACGGCGAATGCGTCGCGACGCCGGAAGATGATGACAAGGAAAAGACGACGGACGGGGGCGGGTGTTCTATGACGACGATCGGGCGATGATATCGAGCACCGCCTTTTCGATCTGAAGGTTCGGGAACAGGCCTGATGCCTGCAGTTGCGTAGCCTGCTCCTTGTCCTGCGCCGTGATGCCGCCGGTGGCGAACATGAAGAAATGCGTCTTGCGGAATATCCCCTTGGCCCGGAGCGCTGAGAGCAGTTTGAACGGGGTGTACTGCGAGTTGCGCACATTGATGTCGGCGAGCACGAAGTTCATCCCCGCCTCCCCCTGTTTTTTGAGGATGAGTGCCGCTATCTCTATCTGCGGGGCGGTGAAGACCTGCACATTGTGGTTGCCGAATTCCTGCGCCAGTTGATCGAGCAGTTCGCGGTTCTCGGTCACGACGACGCCGGCCAGTTTCACTCGGCCCGCCGCCGTCGTGTTTATCTGCATCTCCTCCTTGAGCGTGTTCAGGAGTTTCTCGTCGAAGTGGCCCGTTGCCTTTATCCGGAAGAAGGCGGTCGGCGCCGGGATGGCCGACACCTGCGAAAGATAGTCGAAGGTGTCGGCGAGCAGGAGTATCTGGGCGCCGATCGGGATGTCCTTCGTCTTGAGTCCCTGCGGGTAGCCCTCGCCGCTCGCGACCTCGTACATGTTCGACAGGATGTTCTTGGTGTTCTTCGGGAGGTTGCATCCGGAGAACAGCCGGACGCCGGCCGAGGTGTATTTGATGATGGTGTCGGCGCACGCCTTGTCCTTGATGTCGAACGAGGTGACATGCTTCTTTTTCCCCGCGTCGTGCAGGTAGGCGGCGACGACGAGTTCGTCCATCTCGACCTCGTTCAACTGGTAGGCCTTGCCCAGTTTGATGCAGAGCGATACGACCCGCTGGGTGTGGTTCTTGAACGCCCCCTCGCGTATCGAGTCGACGATGGAGGTGAAGACCTTGACCGCCTCGATGAACTCCTCGTGTCCGAGCACGGTGACGCCGTTCTGAAGGCGGTTGACGCGGTTGGTGATGGTCGTGTCGCCGTCGGCCTGCAGTATCTCGCCGCGGTTGATGATCTGGGTCAACGAGGTCTTGCGCGTCCCCGAGAAATCCTTGCGCGGGGCATCCTGCTTGAGCATGTCCTTGTCGAGCACCGATTCGCCGACCGGCAGGAAATCCTCCTTGAGATCGACGCTCTTGGGGAAATAGCGGTCGAACGCAATGAGGTCGCCGCGGTACTGTTTGGCGACTATCGCCTTTATCGACTTCGAGTAGGCGATGACCGGCGTGATGTCGTGCACATTGTCGAGGATGAGTTTGAGTTCGTCGAAGACCGCCTTGTTCTGCGGGGCATGGGTGAGCAGGGAGAGTTTGCCCCCCTTGAACTCGTATTTGAGGGGGAACAGGAGTTTCGATTCGGCGATCTTCTCGGGAACGATCTGGGCTATGTTGGGCTGGATGGTCATCTTTTCGAGTTTCTCGCTCGTGATGTATTGGAGATTGAATATGCCGGCGAGGTAGGAGAGCAGGTCGTTCTCCGTTATCATCTTCTCGCCGACGAGTATCTCGCCGAGGAAGCCGGGCTGTTTCTTCTGCAGTTCGAGCGCCTGAGTGAGTTGCTGGCGGGTGATCTTGCCGAACTGTACGAAATATTCGCCGATCTTGATGGCCACGGGGATCCTCGCTCGTCGGTCAATGATTTAACGGACGGATTGTATGTCGGGAAAACATAAAATCAAATTAATTTTCCCCTGATACGACTATGGGAGAGCGACGAGTGCGCAGGCGCAGCCGCCTTCCTCCTCCGGTCCCTCCGGGAAAAGATCCTCGTCGGCCGTCGCGCCGGCGTCGTCATGGGCGGCCGGCATCTCGACATCGACGGCGCCGCCGCCGTCGGGCTGTTCGTCGTCGGGCGTCTCCTCCTCGTCGGGGAGGAGGTCGTCGGGCAGGGTGATGTCGTCGGTCGCGAGCCCGTCGTCGGTCGGCGCTTCATCGTCCGCGCCGCCGATCGGCGAGAGTCCGATGCCTATCTCGAGCGTCTGGGCCGCGACGACCGTGATGTCCTTCTGTGCCGTCTGGTAGCCGGAGGCCTCCGCCGTGAGCGTGTGGTCGCCCGCCGGGACGCCGGTGAAGGAGAACGCGCCGTTCGCGTCGGTGGTCGCGACCTCATCGGCGCCGCCGCCCGCGGGGGTCAGCGTCACGGTCGCCCCGGCGATGCCTGACGGGTTGAGGAGCATCGTGAGCGCGTAGACCGTGCCGGTCACGCCGCCGGTCGTCACGCCGCTCTCCTTCTCGATGCCGGTCGAGGCCCAGTTGTCGCCCGCGACGAGGTCGAGCGTCCGCGAGGCGTTCTGATAGCCGGTTTTCGTGACGGTCAGGGTATAATTTCCCGCCTCGAGCCCGGCGAAGGAGAAGTAGCCGGTCTCGGAGCTTGGGACGATCGTTTCAGCGCTCGTCGCGTTGTTCTTGATGGTGACGGTCGCGCCGGCGATGCGGTTCTCCTCGATGTTGCCGAGCCCCGTCGAGAGATCGTACACGAAGCCCTTGACCGTCGCGGTGGCCTGCGCCGATTCCTCCTCGATGCCGGTCGAGGCCCAGGTGTCGGCGTTGCTCGTCACGGTGATGCTTTTCTGCGCGGTCACAAAGCCGTTTTTCTCGACGCTCAGCGTGTAGTCGCCCGGCTCGACGCCGGTGAAGGAGAACAGGCCGGTCGCGGGGGTGGTGAGCGTGGAGGGGGAGCCGCTCGTCGGGGTGATGGTGACGGTCGCGTCGGCGATGCGGTTGCCTTCGACATTGCCAAGCCCGGTCGTGAGGTTGTAGACGAACCCCTTGACCGCGCCGGGGTCGTCGCCGCCGCTTCCCGGGTCCTGCGGGGTGACGCCGAAGTGTGAGCAGACGGCGTGGTAGAGCGCCACCGCGTGCGCCTCCTTGCCGTCGCCGGAGGTGATGTAGGTAAAATCGCCGCTGTTCGACACGAACACCCCTTCGGAGAGTATCGCCGGCATGTCGGTGTATTTGATGACATAGAAACTCTCGTATTTGACGCCGCGGTCCACGCGGCCCATGTGGTCGATGAGTTCGTTCTGCACCGTGGTCGCGAGCGACGCGCTCGTGCCGCCCGACTGGTAGGCGAAGGTCTCGGTGCCGCTCGCGCTCGCGAGGTCGGCCGAGTTCAGATGGGTCGCGAGGAATATGGTCGCGCCCCACGCGTTGGCCTGATCGACGCGGTTGGCGAGCGACACGGTCGTGTCGGCGTCGCGCGTCATGAGGACCGACGCGTCGTCGGCGGTCAGCAGGGTGCGGAACCGCAGGTCGATGTCGAGCACGAGGTCGGCCTCATCGGGATAGACCGAGCCGTTCACGCCGAGCGCGCCGGGATCGGTGCCGCCATGCCCCGGATCGACGCAGATCTTCTTGCCCGACAGCGACGCGTCGAGTGTCAGCGAGCAGAGGAGCGCAAGGAGGAAAAGTATGTTCCTGCTCATGGCCGCCTCCCTCATTCGGTCACGAGCGACTGGACGAGTATGCGTCCCGTCGCGTGATCGGTGTAGAGTATCCGCGCGCCGTCGGCGGTCACATCGGGGTAGAGCGGTATCGCGCCGGGGGCCGTCACGATGCGGCGCGCCGCGCCGTCGAGCGATACGAGATAGAGCGTGGCGGCGGCGATGTCGCGACCGTCGTCGCGCGTCACGGCGACCACCAGCCCGCGCCCGTTGGGCATCCAGACGGGGTGCGAACCCCCGGTGAGCCGCCGGTCCGAGCCGCTCGCGAGGTCGTAGAGCCGCACGGCGTTCCCTTCGATGTAGGAGACCCAGCGGCCGTCGGGCGACACGATCGGGCTGTGGCTTCCCGCCGCGAGCGCCACCGGCTTCGCGTCGGGGGCGGGCAGTATCTTCACGCCGGCCGGGGTCGTCACCGCGGTCGGCAGGGCCGCGATGCGCGTGGATGCGTCGGGGCCGTGGAAGAGCGTCGGTCTGAGCGTGTCGGGACGGATCGCCGTGAGCGCGCCGCGCCAGAAGAGCGGCATCGTGACGGTCAGCCCATCGGCCTCGACCGCGCGGGAAAGATCGGCCGCCTTCACGGTGACGATCCGTTCGCGGACGCCGTCGGCGGTATCGTATCTCTCGCGGAAAGCGATGTTCGCGCCGTCGGGCGACCATGCCGGCGCGATGCCCGCGCCCTCGGCGGTCGAAAGGACGGCCTTCTTCCCGTCGCGCAGGAAGTGGAGCGACAGCCCGCGGTATTTGGCCCCGGTGCAGGCGACCGCCGCGCCGTCGGGCGAAAAGAGGCCGCGCACGAGGTCGCCTTCGCAGACGGCGGTCGTCTCGGGTGCGGCGATCTTGGCCGCCGTGCTCTGGGGCGCTTCGGTGCAGGCGAACAGAACAAAAACGGCAAGCAGGACAAGCAACGGTCTCATGGCTCCCTCCCTTCGTTCGATACCGATGTTCGCGCTATTGAAACCGGAGACGCCGGGCAAGTAAAGTTTTTGGCGAAGATGCCGGGCGTTTTCACCGCTACGAAATGAAATCGAGATAGGCAACCAAATTTATACAAATATGCTCTGGAGGGGTGTTTTCAAGGTCCGAGTTATATACTTTTTACGCCCTGACTCCGATAGCCCCTTTCAAGAAAATAGGAGAAAAAAGCGCAGGCGTTACTCCTTTTCCTCGCCTTCCAACTTTTTCAACAAATCACATCCAGAGGGCGCGCCCATATCACATGATTTCTTATAGAGTTCTTTGGCTTTTTTCTTGTCTGGTGACACACCGTTGCCATTGAAATACATTCGTCCAAGATTATTGCAACCGGCCATATTGCCGCCATCACAGGCTTTGGAGTATAGTTCTACCGCTTTTCCTTTGTCTTCAGGAACGCCGTTGCCATTGTTATACATTACTCCAAGGTTGGCGCAACCTCTCGCCACACCGCCATCACAGACTCGGGAGTACAGTTCAGCCGCTTTTCCTTTGTTTTGCGGAACCCCGGCGCCATTGTCATACATTAGTCCAATATTATAGCAAGCGCCCATCTCGCCGCCATCGCAGGCTTGGGAGTACAGTTCAAGCGCTTTTTCTTTGTTTTGTGGAACCCCGTCTCCCGTGTCATACATTACTCCAAGATTGTTACAACCTAGCCCATGGCCGCCACCGCAGGCTTTGGAGTACAGTTCAAACGCTTTTCCTTTGTTTTGCGGAACCCCGGCGCCATTGTCATACATTAGTCCAACATTATAGCAAGCGTCCATCTCGCCGCCATCGCAGACTTTGGTGTATAGTTCAAGCGCTTTTTCTTTGTTTTGTGGAACCCCGTCTCCCGTGTCATACATTACCCCAAGATTGTTGCAACCGGCCATGTTGCCGCCATCGCAGGCTTTGGAGTACAGTTCAAGCGCTTTTCCTTTGTTTTGCGGAACCCCGGCGCCATTGTCATACATTAGTCCAATGTTATAGCAAGCGCCCATGTCGCCGCCATCGCAGACTTTGGTGTATAGTTCAATCGCTTTTTCTTTGTTTTGTGGAACCCCGTCTCCCGTGTCATACATTACTCCAAGATTGTTGCAACCGGCCATGTCGCCGCCATCGCAGGCTTTGGTGTATAGCTCAAAAGCTTTTCCTTTGTCTTGAGGGACACCCTCGCCATTGTAATACATTACTCCAAGATTATTGCAACCGGCCATGTTGTCGCCATCGCAGGTCTTAGAGTACGGGTCGTCAATCATTTTCGATCTGGAGGTGCTACAACCGCTCGTTATGGGAAATAATGAAAATATAAGAAGGCCAGCGACCACACTGACCTTCCCGCCGAGTTCACAGAAATGGACTTTACCTTTCATGCTACCCTCCTTCAATAAAAAACGATCTTTCCCAACAAAAATCCACACAAATTTCTCGCGCAGCCAAGCCTATCATAGCCTTTTTCCCGTTCTGTTCAAGTTCTCCCGACGTCGCATTAGGATATCTCGCTATGCATGCGTGACCGGTTCTCTTTGATGAATGCGTACTTCCTTGCGCTGCTTTCGAAAAGATGGCCGCCGCTTTTTTTAATATCTCATACCCCGTCTTGACGCTCTTCAGTTCCTTTTCCGGTTCCCGGATAAGCTTCTGCTCCGGTGTCAGGTCCTTCCTTCGTTCTCGGAAGGTCGATCACGCATTTTTCCGGTAGTTCTTGCACCAATCGCTCAGTGTTTTGAGGCTCACTCCGATCCCCTTGGCCACTGCGGTCAATGCTACCCGCTCCCCTTTCCACCGCCTCCATCGCGCGTACCTCGAATTCTTCGTCATACATCCGATGCCGCCCTTTTAGCATAAGATTCCCCATGTTTTTGCGTACACGTTTTCCCAATGCAAGTTTGCTGATTTTTGTTGAAGGAGCATTTCCGTGCGCCGGAAAAACAGGCGCGCCGGTCGTTCGATATTTTAGGGCCCAACTTTTTTCATTTTTTTCTTGCTTTCCGGAGGAGCGGTGGTAAATTTTGTATTCGAAGTGTCGTCAAGTGGAGACAAAAGAGCGTGTCCGGTTACTTTCAGGGGCGTAATTCCTACAAAATAGACGCGAAAGGACGGTTCCCGTTCCCGGCCCACTGGTTCCCGCCGCTCGACCTCAAGCGCGACGAGACGCTCATCGCGGCACGCGGCATGAGCCCCGACGCGAAGTTCCTCGAACTGTACGGCCCCGCGGCGTGGGCCGAGCGGATGGCGCTCATCGAGCGGGCCTTCCCGCAGGGTGCGTTGCGCGACCAGTTCATCCGCTGGTATGTCTCGACCGCCGAAAAGGTGGAACTCGACACGCAGAACCGCATCCGCATCCCGCGCCACCTCATGGAGTACGCGGGCATCGACAAGGAGACGGTGCTTCTCGGGTGCATCGACCGCATCGAGGTGTGGGCAAAAGAGTCGCTCGCGGAGCGCGAGAAGATGGCACCGGCATCATTCGAACAGATATACGATATACTCAACCGGGCCAAGAACCTAGAACAGAAGGGGTGATCCCGCATGTCGCTTTCATACCGCGGCCACCGTCCGGTGCTTCTCGCGGATTTCTCGCGAATGGCGCCCGATCAGGTCTCGGTATATGTCGACCTGACGGCGGGCGGCGGCGGGCACGCCGAACAGATCGCGCGGCGCTATCCGGCGGCGCGGCTCATTCTCATCGATCGTGACAAAGAGGCGGTGGCGCGGCTGAGAGAGAAGTTCGCCGGCATGGAGCGGGTCACCGTGGTGCACGGCCGCGCCGGTGAGGTGGATAAATGGCTGTTCCTTCTCAAGGTGCGGAAAGCCGACCTCATCTTCGCCGACCTCGGCGTGAGCAGTTATCAACTCGATGACCCGGCGCGCGGCTTCGGCTTCAAGAGCGACGCCCCGATGGATATGCGGATGGACACGACCACCGGGGAGACCGCGCTCGACCTCATCAAACGGCTCACCGAAAAGGAACTGCAGGACATACTCTCGTCGTACGGCGAGGAGCGCGAATCGCGGACGGTAGCGAGGGCGCTCAAGAAGGCGGCGGCCGAAGGCAAGCGCACCGTGAAGGAGTTCCGCGACGCGATCGCGGCGGCCAAACGGTTCCGCCCGGCGCGCATCGACCCGGCGACCCAGACGCTGATGGCCCTGCGCATAGCGGTGAACGACGAACTCGGAGAGGTCGAACGGATGCTGGAGCGGGCCTATGTGTCGCTCGCCCCCGACGGGGTGCTCGGCGTCATATCGTTCCATTCGCTCGAGGACCGTCTGGTGAAACGATTCTTCGTCGACCGCCGGGGTCAAGTGCCGCTTCCGAAGCCGTTCGACGACCTGCCGCCGCGTCCGGTGACCGTGCTGAAGGCGGTCCGGCCCACCGAGGAGGAAGTGCTCGTCAATCCCCGGTCGCGGAGCGCGAAGATGCGGGTGCTGGTAAGGAACTGAACGATACGAAGGAGGGGACCCATGGCCGATCTCGCGCCGGTGCGATCGTCAAAGAAGGAGACGATACTGCCGGTCATTCTCGAAGTCCGCAAGGTACAGGCGAAACTCGACCTGTTCTCGCCGCCGCTCCTGCTGTTCATGGCCGGGACGGTGGCGCTCGCGCTGTTCCTGACCTTCGACTCCTACCAGAAAAGTTACCGTAACGCGCAGATGGTCCGCATCAGCGCGACGGCCGACACGCTGCGGGTCGACAACTTCCGCAAGACCGAACTGGAGTCGCGCTACCTGCGGCTCATGTCGGCCCCCGCGGTGGCGAAGCAGGCGAAAGACCTGAACATGCAGCAGGCAACGAAGGACCGCGTACTGAATTTCTGATGTGGGCTGATGAAACGGGAAAAACGGATATTCGGCGCCTTCGCGGCGCTGGTCGGTATCTTTTTTCTCGTCGTACTCTATAGGACCTATCATATCCAGATACAACGGCACGAGGAACTCGACCGCTACTCCTCCTCCTCCGAGGTGGTCAAGAAGATAAAGGCGCGGCGCGGCGCCATCTACGACCGCAACGGCGCGGTGCTCGCGATATCGGAGCCGCGCGTCGATCTCGCCGTCGATCCGAACGGCATAAAGATGAAAAAGGAGATGGCGGCGTTCCTCGCGCGCGAGGCGGGGCTTAACGAGTCCGAGGTGTTCCGCACGCTCGGGAAGAAGAGCAACTTCCGGTACCTCCGGAAGAATGTCCCCTACGAAACGGTCCGCGCGGTATACGAGGAGCGGACGGCGACCGCCGCCCGCCTGCGGGAACTGGAGCGGCGGCGGGGCCGCGACGACGCCGACGAGTCGGAGCGCCGACGACTCGCGCGCTGGGGCGCCGATCTCAACTATGTGATACTCGTCGACGGGTTCAACCGCATCTACCCGCAGGGAAAGATGCTGTCGAATGTGCTCGGCTGGGTCTCCAAGGAGAGCGGCGAGGGGCTGGGCGGCATCGAGAGTTCGTTCAACCGCTACCTTTCGGGCGGCGAACTGCAGGTGCGCCGGCTCTACATACCGGGGAGCGGCGAGGGTGCGCTCGAGATAGACAAGGAACTGGAAAGCGGGCAGGCGGGCGATATCTACCTCACGATAGACAGCGCGATACAGGCGATCGCCGAAGAGGAACTCGACCGGATGCTCGAGAAGAAACCGGCGCTCTGGGGCGGCGCGGTCGTCATGGACCCGGCGACCGGTCGCATACTCGCGATGGCGAACAGCCCGGGCTTCGACCCCGAGGAATACCAGAAGGTCCCGCTCGACAAGCGGCGCAACTACGCCATATCGAGTCTGTTCGAACCCGGTTCCACGATGAAGGCCTTCACGATACTCGCCGCGATGAACGAGGATCTCGTGCGCGACGGCGAGATGTTCAACGGGCACAACGGCGTGTTCAAATTCGGCGGCCGGCTCATCAACGACCATGACAAGCGCGGCCTCATGACGCTCGAGGAGGTGGTCGTTTATTCGTCGAACATCGGCACGGTGCTCATCGTCGACCGGCTCCCCGCCGAAAAGATGCACGACTATCTCGTGCGGTTCGGCTTCAACGAACGGTCGGGGGTGCAACTGCCGGGCGAATCATTCAAGGCGATCCGCCCCTACCAGCGCTGGTTCCCCATCGGCAAGGCGAACATCGCGTTCGGACAGGGATTGCTCGTCAACATGGTCCAGATGGCGCGGGCGATGTCGGCGCTCGTGAACGGCGGCGTGTTCTGGCAACCGACGATCGTGGACCGCATCGTCGATCCGGCGACCGGCCGGCCGCTGCTCGATCTGGTTCCCTCGTTCACGCGGATGGATCTGCGACACAATGTCGATAAGAAGATGCTCGCGATGCTTCGCGCGGTCGTCACGAAGGGGACCGGCGGCGCGTCGCAACTGAAAGGCATCCCGGTCGGCGGCAAGACGGGCACCAGCCAGAAATACGACCCGGTCAAGAAGGCGTACAGCAAGGAGGCGTCGGTCTGCTCCTTTCTCGGGTTCGCGCCGGCCGACAATCCCAAACTGGTCATCATGGTGGTCATCGATGAGCCGAAGGGCCGCGAGTTCGGCGGGACCGTCGCGGCGCCGGTGTTCCGCGAGATCGCGCGCCGCGTCCTGCCGCTGTTCGGCGTGTACGGTGAAAAGGACGCGAAAGAGATAGCGCCGTTCCCCCGCATGGCCGCCGAAGAGGCGCTTGCGCCCATAACGGGAGGCGCCGAGGGCGTCGAGGAGGTGTCGGCGCTCGAGGTGGTCGCGATCCCGGTGACCGAAGGGATGCCGGTCGCGCGGGCCGTTTATACGCTCAATCAGGCGGGGCTCGATGTGGTGGTGTCCGGCTCGGCGTCGGGGACGGTGAAACGACAGTTCCCGAAAGGAGGCGACAGCGTGCTGTACGGCACCTCGGTCGTCATAGAAAGCGACGAATCAATGGAAGAGGAGGAATGATGCGGCTGTCGGATATCAAGCGGATCCTCGCCGCCGACATCATCGCCGATGCGACGACCGCACAGGATCACGAGGTCTCGGATATCGTCGTGGACAGCCGCCGCGCGGCGCCGGGCACGGTGTTCTTCGCGGTGCCGGGCGCGCGGTTCGACGGGCACGATTTCGTCGGGCAGGCGCTCGCCGGCGGCGCGGAAGCGGCGTTCGGCGTCCGCCCGCTGGCCGTGCCGGGCTATGTGCGGGTCGCCGATATCTGGAAGGCGGTCCGCGCCGTCGCGCCGGTACTTTACGGCGATCCGCAGGAACACCTTTCGCTCGTCGGCGTCACCGGGACGAACGGCAAGACCACCACGACCTATATCGTCGAAAGGATGCTTTCGTCGCTGGCGCCGACCGGCCGCATCGGCACGCTGGGGTACCGCTGGGGCGGCACCGAGGTGGCCGCCGAGAACACGACGCCCTTCCCGTGGACCTGGTACCGCACGCTCGCGGCGATGCGCCGCGACGGCGTCCGTTTCGTGGCGAGCGAGGTGTCGTCGCACGCGCTCGATCAGGACCGCATCGCCGGAACGCGGTTCGACACGGCGATATTCACCAACTTCACGCGCGACCATCTCGATTATCACAAGAACGAAGCGGCCTATTTCGCCGCGAAACGGCGGCTGTTCGACGACCATCTGCGCGACGGCGGTCTCGCGGTCCTGAACCTCGACGACCCGAAGGGACGCGAACTGCGGGCGCTCATCGGGGGGGCACGGCCGGTCGCCACATTCTCTATAGCCGATCGAAGCGCTGATCTATGGGTGAAGCGGATGGATGCCCGCGGCGCCGGTTATGATCTTGTCCTCTCGTACCGCGGCGCCGATATCGCGGCGCGGCTTGACCTGCCGGGCCGGTTCAATATATCCAACCTGCTCGGCGCATTGCTCGCGGTGTCGCCGTGGATGGATGTCGCGCGGGCCGCCGCTCTCGCGGAGGGCGTCATGGTGCCGGGCCGCATGGAGCGGATCGGTGGCCGCGGCCGGATATTCGTGGACTACGCCCATTCCCCCGACGCGCTCGAAAAGGTGCTCGCGGCGGCAAAGGATTTCTGCGGCGCGGGGCGGCTCATCGTCGTGTTCGGCGCCGGCGGCGACCGCGACAAGGGAAAACGGCCGCTCATGGGAGAAGTGGCGGCGCGGTACGCCGACACGGTCATCGTCACCTCCGATAATCCGCGCACCGAAAAGCCCGACACCATCATCGCCGACATCGTGACCGGCATCGCCCGGGCGGAGGGCGTCGAGGTGGTGCCCGACCGGAGCGCCGCGATACGACGGGCGATAGAGGTCATGCGTGAAAAGGATGTCGTCGTCGTCGCGGGGAAGGGGGCCGAGGACTATCAGATCATCGGGACCGAGAAGCGGCATTTCTCGGACCGTGAAGAGATACGAAGACACTTGGGGGAGCCCTGATGCTGACCCATACCATGATCAACGAGGCGCTCGCGCGGTGCGGCTCGTCCGGACGGGCCGCGGCCGGGAACTTCCGTGCCGTCACGCTGGACAGCCGCACGGCGCGGCCCGGCGACATCTTCTGCGCCTTCAAGGGGGAGAAGGTCGACGGCCACGCGTTCGTCGCGGCGCTTTGCGCAAAGGGCGTTCTCTGCGTGGGGAGCGATCCGCTGAAGAGCGCGAACTACGCGCAGGTCGCCGATGTGACGCGGTTCCTCGCGGTGCTGGCGCGACTCAGGCGCGACACGCTTCCGGCGAAGGTGGTCGCGATCACCGGTTCGTCGGGCAAGACAACGACACGCCAGTTCGCGACGCGGATGCTCGCCCTTTCGGGGAAGAGCGTCCACGGGACGAGCGGCAATCTCAATAATCACCTCGGCCTGCCTTTGACGCTGCTCAACGCGCCGGAGGACCCCGAATTCATCGTGCTCGAGATGGGGATGAATCATGCCGGCGAGATAGCCCACCTCTGCGCGGCGGCCGATCCCGACGCGGCGCTCATCACCAACATCGGCTTCGCCCACATCGGCAACTTCGCGTCGCGCGACGATCTCGCCGCGGCGAAACTCGAGATCTTCGATCATTCGCGTGGCCGGGTCGTCGCCGATATCGACGATCCTTACATCGCGCGGTGGCTCGCGGCCCATCCCGAACGGCCCGTGACGACCTATTCCGCAACGGGACGCGTGGCCGACCTTACGGTGCGCGATGCCGGTGACGGGCACATGGTCCTGCGTTGGGAAGGTTCGGAGTACGCGGCGCCGCTCCCGGACCTGCCCGACTACATGGTGCAGAACTTCGCCGCCGCCGCCGCACTCACCCTGCCGTATGTCGCGTCGCCTGTGCCGCTTTTCGCGGTCTTCGATGACCTCGCTCTGCCGCCGTATCGCGGCGAACGGGTCGTGCGCGGCGAACAGATATTTATTGCCGACTGCTATAACGCGAATCCCGATAGCATGTTGAGATCAATAGAGAATTTCATCATGCGGGGTGATGGCGGCGCTCGGCGCGGCCGGTATCTCGTTCTGGGCGATATGGCTGAACTAGGTAATTTTTCAGAGAATTTTCACCGAGAACTTGTAAAAAAGATAAAAACTCTTACAGTCATTGATAAGACTTTTTTGATGGGCGAGGAGTTCGAAAAGATCGCCGATGAATTTATCGAAGACAAAAGGTTTCTCTTATTCCACTCTAATAAGGAACTTGCCGCCGCTTTGCCGCCGCACGGGCTGTTCCTCGTCAAAGGGTCACGGCGCAACCATCTGGAAACGATATTCGAACCCGTAGGAGGCCGGTAGCATGCTCATCTATCTCAAGGATCTGATCATAGCATCGTTCCCGCAGTTCCATGTGGTCAGTTACCTCACCTTCCGTACCTTCATGGCGGTCTTCACCGGGTTCGGTCTTTCGCTCCTGCTCTATCCGCGTTTCATCGCCTACCTCAAGGGGGGGCATATGGAACAGGCGATACGCGACGACGGACCGCAGGCGCATCTCGCCAAAGCGGGGACCCCGGCGATGGGCGGCGTCATCATCCTCTTCTCGATACTGGTCAACGCGCTCCTGTGGACCGATTTTATCGGTAACTTCTGGGTGCAGGCGATGTCGCTCCTCATCGTACTGTTCGGGCTCATCGGGTTCCTCGACGACTGGCTGAAGGTCTCGAAGCACAACCCGAAAGGGCTCGCCTCGCGCTGGAAATTCCTGCTCCAGATACTGTTCGCCACGATATTCATGGTACTCGTGTACCTCCACGAAGGGTTCTCGTCCCTGCTCGTGGTGCCGGTGTTCAAGAACCTTATGTTCGACATCGGCTGGGGCTATGTCCCGTTCGGCGCGCTCGTCATCGTCGCGACGAGCAACGCGCTCAACCTGACCGACGGCATGGACGGTCTCGCGACGGTGCCGACGGTCGTGTCGATGACGCTGCTCGCCGTCGTCGTGTATCTCGTCGGTCACGCCGAGTTCGCCGCCTATCTGCACCTGCCGCTCGTTCGCGGCGCGGGGGAACTTGCGGTCATCGGCGGCGCCACCATCGGTGCGTCGCTCGCGTTCCTCTGGTTCAACAGTTATCCCGCCAGCATCTTCATGGGCGACACCGGGGCGCTCGCGCTCGGCGGGATGATCGGCGCCTTCACGGTCATCACCAAGACCGAACTGCTGTCGCTCATCTTCAACGGGCTGTTCGTCGTCGAGGCGCTCTCGGTCATCGTGCAGGTCTCGTTCTTCAAAACGACGGGGCGCCGTGTCTTCCGCATGGCGCCGATACACCACCACTTCGAACTCGGCAAGGGAGCCAACGAGCCGAAACTCATCGTCCGCTTCTGGATACTTTCCATTCTGCTCGCTCTTTTTTCCATCGCGATGATCAAGGTGCGGTGACGACATGAAAAAGGCGCTCATACTGGGACTCGGCGTATCGGGCATCGAGACGGCGAAGTTCCTCGCGGCGAAGAAGTGGGAGATCGTCGTGCACGACGACAACGCGGCGAAACTGGCCGAGGCGGGGAAGGGCTTCGCGACGCTGGACGGCGCGGCGCTTCCCGATCGACTCGACCTGCTCGTCATCAGCCCCGGCGTGCCGCGCGAACACCCGCTCGTCGCGGTGGCGGCGGCGCGCGGCGTCGATATCGCGGGAGAGATGGAGGTCGCGGCGCGTTTCATCAGGGACGAGAAGGTCATCGCGGTGACCGGCACGAACGGCAAGAGCACGACCGTGACGCTGATACACGAGATGCTTCTGAAGGACGGGCGCAAAAGCGCGCTCACCGGCAACATCGGAGCGCCGCTCATATCGTTCGTCGAAAAGGGATACGAGTTCCTCGTCGTCGAGGTATCGAGTTTCCAACTGGAAACGCTGTCCGCGATGCACCCCGACGCCGCGCTGATACTCAATGTGAGCCCCGATCACCTCGATCGCTACCGCGACTACGAGGAGTACCTGTTCACCAAGGTGCATCTGGCCCGGCTCGCGAAAGAGGACGGGATCGTCATACTGAACGGCGCCGACGAGCCGCTCTGCGCGGCGGTCGCCCCGATACCGCGGCGGACATCGCTTTTCTCTGCGGTCGGACGCAGTGACGCGGTGTGGGACGGTCGCGCCGTTTCCTACCGCGGCGTGTCGGTGATCATGGACGACACCCGCCTGCGGGGCGAACACAACATCGAGAATGTGATGGCGGCGATGCTCGCGGCGGCACCGTTCCTGAATGAACCCGCCCGGATGGCCGACGCGATATACGATTTCAAACCGCTTCCCCACCGCATGGCGTTCGTCGCGCGGGTCGGCGGCGTCGATTTCGTGGATGATTCGAAGGGGACCAACATCGGCGCGGTGGAACGGTCGCTCGCCGGGTTCCCCGACCGGTCGGTGGTGCTGTTGTTGGGCGGAGTTGATAAGGGAGGGGGCTACCGGTCGGTGCGCGAACTGGCCGACCGCAAATGCAAAGGGGTGGTCGTGATAGGCGACGCGACCCCGCGGATACTGCCCTATTTCGAGGGCTTCCTTCCGCTTGAAACGGCCGGCTCGATGGAGGACGCGGTGCGAAAGGCCCACCGGCTCGCGGCGGGGAACGGGACGGTGCTGCTCTCCCCCGCCTGCGCCAGTTTCGACTGGTACGCGAACTACAAGGAGCGCGGCAAGGATTTCGTCCGCGTGGTGAAGATACTGAAGAGCGAAGAGGGGAAGTAGGCGATGTCGCAGGCGGTCCGGTCCTATTTCGGGCTTTTTTTCCTTTTGGTGCTCTTCGGCATGGTGATGGTGTTCAACATCAAGGTGTTCGTCGTCGACCGGCCCGACGCACAGGTGTTCTCGATATTCCGGTCGCAGGCGGTCAATCTGATCATCGCGGCGATCGCCTTCATCGCCGCCTATCTCGTGAATGTCGACATCATCCGCGGTTCGATAAAATACCTGCTCCTGTTCATCATCCTCCTGCTGCTTGCCACCTTCGTCATCGGCACCGAGGTGAACGGCGCGAAACGGTGGATAAATCTGCACTTCATGATGGTGCAGCCCTCCGAGTTCGCCAAACTCGTCGTGATATTCTATCTCGCCGGGGTCATCTGCAACAAGCGGGACCGGCTCGGGCTCTTGAAGGAGGTCATCTATCCGTTCAGTCTCGTATCGGCCATCGTGCTCGTGATAGCGGTCGAGGACCTCGGCACGGCGCTCATCATCTTCGCGACCTCGCTCGTCCTGATGCTCATGGGCGGTATGCGGGTCAAATACTTCGCGGTCCTCCTCTCGTTCGCGCTGCTCGTCGTGACGGTGCTTATCCTCATGAAACCGTACCGGATCGAGCGGCTCAGGGTCTGGCAGGACCCGTGGAAATACAAGCAGGCGCAGGGGTACCAGCAGGTGCAGTCGGAGGTCGCGCTCGGTCGCGGCGGCATGACGGGGGTCGGGTTCGGCAACAGCCAGCGGAAATTGCGCTACCTCCCCGAGGCGTCGACCGACTTCATCTTCGCGATCATCGGCGAGGAGTTCGGTTTCGTCGGTTCCGCCGCGGTCATCGGCGCCTTCCTCGCTTTTTTTCTGCTCGGCGGCTACTTCGTTCTGTCCCGCTACGATCCCTTTTCCTTCTACCTCACCGCAGGTATCGTGCTCATGCTCGGGATACAGGCGGCCATCAACCTCGGGGTGGTCACTTCGACGCTCCCCAACAAGGGTGTGCCGCTTCCCTTCATCAGTTACGGGGGGAGTTCCCTGATCGTCTCGTCGCTGATGGTGGGGTTCCTGCTCAATGTGGTGGTCAGCGAGGGACGGGGGTACTGAGTACGCGATGAACGGACGGAACGGCATGACGGTACTGATCGCGGGCGGCAAGACGGGCGGGCACCTGTTCCCCGGCATCGCCGTCGCCGAGGAGTTGCGGTCGCGCGGCGTCCCGGTCGCCTTCGTCGGCACCCGTGGCGGATTGGAGGAAAAGGAACTGCCCGCGCGCGGTTTCGAACTCGACATCATCCGCGCCGGCGGACTCAAGGGCAAGGGGCTCTTCGATACGCTCCGGAACCTCGCGGTCCTGCCCTTCGCGCTTTTGCGGTCGTGGCTCATCATCCGCCGGCGTCGCGCCGGCGCGGTGGTGTCGCTCGGTGGTTTCGCGGCCGGACCGGTCGCGCTCGCGGCGCGTCTGAGCGGCCGCCGGGTCTTCGTGATGGAGCAGAACACCGTCCCCGGCATCACCAACCGTATCGTCGGCCGTTTCGCCGACCGCATATTCCTCAGTTTTCCCGATATCCGGGGTGTTTTTCCCCCGACGCGCGCCGTGTTGACCGGCAACCCGGTGCGGCGCGAGGTCATTGAGGGGGCGTCGCGCGATCTCGGCGATGGCCGGAAGGTGCTCGCCGTGTTCGGCGGCTCGCAGGGGGCGCACTCGCTCAACGAGATGCTGATGCACCTCGCCCGCGTACACCCCGGCGCCCTCGGGGGCTATTTCGTGTTCCATCAGACCGGCGCGCAGGATCTCGATGCGGTGCGTCGCGTCTACGCCGAGTCCGGGATCGCCGCCGAGGCGGTCCCGTTCGTGCACGATGTCGGTGCGGTGTACCGGGCGGCGGCGGCCATCGTGTGCCGTGCCGGGGCCACGACGATAGCGGAACTCGCGGCGCTCCGGAAACCGGCGGTCTATGTCCCGTTCCCCTTCGCCGCCGACAACCACCAGTACCACAACGCCCGCTTCGTGACCGAACGGGGCGGTGGCGCGCTGATAGAGGACGCTGGGCCGGTCGAGGAGCGGGCGGAACGACTGCTCGCGGCGCTGAAGGAACTCGCCGGACGCCGCGAGGAATGGTCCCGGCGCATGGCGGCGGAACTGCCGGGCGAACGGGCCGATCGCCGCATCGCCGACGAGATACTCGCGCCGGCGATGGCAGGAGGCGCGTGATGCACCTCCACTTCATGGGAGCAGGCGGGAGCGGGGTGAGCGGGCTGATGCTCATCGCGCGATCGATGGGGCATCTCGTGAGCGGGTGCGACCAGCACCGGACCGGTTATTTCGATATGTTGGAACGACAGGGGATACCGGTGACGATCGGCCACGATCAGGCGCACCTGGCGGGTGTCGATCTGCTGGTCTGTTCCTCGGCGGTGCCCGACGGGCATATGGAGGTCATGGCGGCCCGCATGAAGGGGATACCGGTCGTGCGGCGGGGCGATCTTCTCGCGAAGATACTCGAAGGCCGCACGGTCATCGGCATCGCCGGTGCGCACGGCAAGACGAGCACCGCGTGGCTGACCGGCCGGCTCCTGCGCCGCTTCGTCGTTCCCGCGTCGCTCTACAGCGGCGGCAAGTCGCAGGGGACGAGCAGCGTCGTCGCGGGCGATCCGTGGGTGGTCGAACTCGACGAAAGCGACGGTTCTATATTCAACATACGGCCCCAGACGCTCGTCATCACCAACCTCGAACTGGAGCATGCCGAATATTACGGGACCGAGCAGGAGATGCTCCGCCGGTTCCGCAGTCACCTCGCCCTCATCGGCCATCGTCGCTTTGTCATCGGGCGCGGCTATCCGGTCAGCGACCGTCTGTTCGAGGAGTTCGGCGGGCTCACCTTCCCGACCCGCGCGGAGATAGCGGCGAAGCGGGAGGTGCGCGGGGGGCGCGACTGCCGGTTCCTGTGCGACGGCGGTAACTGGACGCTCGATTTTCACGGGGTCCCGAGCGATCTCGGCACGGCGAGAGAACCGGCCTATGTGATACAGAACCGGGCTGCGGCGCTGCTCGCCGCCTATAGCCACCTGCGCGATATCGGGCGGCGGCCCGAGCCGGTGCCGCTCGATTTCTGGGACACCGTGCCGCCGGTGGAGCGGCGTTTCGAGCGGAAAGGTTCGTTCCGCGGCCTTGCGCTCATAGACGACTACGCGCACCACCCCTCCGAGGTGCAGGCGCTCATTGACCGCGCTTCGGTCGAGTTCGGTCGCTACCTGATCGTGTTCCAGCCGCACCGCCATACCCGGTTCGACCGCTTCATGGGCGAGTTCGCGAAGGTGCTGGAGGCGGCCCCCGCCCTGCTCATCCTGCCGGTGTACGGCGCCGGGGAACCGCGCGGCGCGAAGGGGTCGCGCGAACTGTACGACCTGCTGAAACAGAAAGGGATGCGGTCTATCCACTACGCCGACACGCTCGGCGAGGCGGCGGTGACCATATCGGCGCACAATTTCGACTGGGTCCGCGCGATCATCACGGTCGGCGCGGGCGATGTGAACGACATCTTCGGGATGCTGGAGGAGTGATGAAACTCAAACAGCGCGCCCCGCTCAGTCGTTTCCTCACGATACGGCCCCGGGACGCGGTATGCGACCTCTATTTCCCCGAATCGGTGGACGATCTCGTCCGCTTCACGGTGCTCGAACGGGACCATCATCTGCTCGGCGGCGGCTCGAACATCATTGCGGGCACGGTGCGAAAGCCGGTCGTCACGCTCGCGCTCCTCGAAGGGCGCAGCGTCACCGAGGACATAGACCGGCGGCAGGTCGCCGTCTCGATGCCGGCGTGGACCCGCATCGGACCGCTCATCGACTACCTCGTCGCGAACGGTCTGTCGGGGCTCGAGTTCATGGCGGGCATACCGGGCACCGTCGGCGGCGCCATCGTCGGCAACGCCGCGCCGAAAGGGCATTCGTGGGACGGCGTCGTCCGGAAGGTCATCTATGTCAAGGAGGGGAGCGTGCTGACGGCGACGCCGCGCTTCGACTACCGCCGCATTCTCGACATGCCGGAGCCGCCCTACATCCTGCTCGCCGCCGAACTCGTGCTGGCGAAGGATACCGCCGCGAAGGTGCGGACCCGCGTGAAGGCGTTCCAGAAAAAGCGGCTCGCGATACCGTACCCGTCGGCCGGCTCGCTCTTCAAGAACCCGGAAGGCGCTTCGGCGGGCGAACTGCTCGAAACGGCGGGGTGCAAAGGGCTCGCGGTCGGTGACGCGGCGCTGTACGAAAAACACGCGAACATCGTGATAAACCGAGGCAACGCCGCCTATGCTGATTTCGTCGCTTTGCGTGACGAGGCGACCGCGCGGGTCAAAAAGACGCATGGTGTCCGGCTGGAGCCGGAAGTGAAGTTCTGGGAATGAGGGAGTGACGGCATGATACTGACGAGATACACCCGCATCGCGGTCGTGATGGGCGGCCTGTCGCCGGAGCGCGAGGTCAGTCTCGATTCGGGAACGCGGGTGAAAGATGCGCTGGTGCAGGGCGGCTATACCGCCGTGACGCCGGTCGACATGGGGCGCGACATCGATGTGGTCCTGCGCGATCTTCGCCCCGAGGTGGTGTTCAACGCCCTCCACGGCGCCTATGGCGAGGACGGTCGTCTCCCCGGATTGCTCGACATCATCGGCATCCCGTACACCGGATCGGGCGTCACCGCGTCGGCGGTCGCGATGGACAAGATACTGACCAAGCGGGTGGCCCGCACGCTCGGCATCCCGCTCGCCGCCGACATGGTCGTGACGGCCGCGCCGGGACTCGCGGCGCCGATGCACTATCCCTTCGTGTTCAAGGACCCGCTGAACGGTTCGAGTCACGGCGTATTCATCGTCCGCGACGGAACGGAGTGGCGCGACGCTCTCACGCAGAGCGCCGGCAAGCGGATGCTCGTCGAGGAGTATGTGAAGGGGCGCGAGATAACGGTGGCGGTCCTCGGCGACGCGGTGCTCGGCGATGTCGAGATCGTCCCGGCGAAGGAGTTCTATGACTACGAGGCGAAATACAAGGACGAGAATACCCGCTACATCCCCGATCCCGACTATGACCCGGCGATGCGCGATGCGATGCGGCGCGCGGCGCTCGAACTCCACCGGACGCTCGGATGCCGCGGGGCGACCCGTAGCGACTTCATCGTGGCGCCGGATCGTCACATCATGCTCGAGATCAACACCCACCCCGGCATGACGGGCCATTCGCTCGTCCCCATGGCGGCGGCGAAACGCGGCATCGACTATCTGGGACTCATCGAACGACTGCTCGCGGAGGCGCTCGCGGCATGAAACGGTTGGCACGGATAGCGACGGCGCTTTTCTTCGCGCTCTTCGTGTGGGTCGCCGTCGGGGTATTCTCGGCCCTGTTCGTGTACGGTGGCCGCCTGTCGTTCGCGATCTATGACAGCGAGTTCTTCGCGGTGACGCCCGAGAAGGTCGAGGTGACCGGCGCGGCGCGGCTCAGCCGCGAGGAGATACTGCTTCTGGCGGGGCTCGACCGTCGCGTCCGGTGGTTCGATCTCGACGAGCACCGGATAGGGCTCTTCATCCGTTCGAACGGCTGGATAAAGGAATGCGCGGTCTCCGCGCGGTTCCCCGACCGCGTCCATATCGCGGTCACCGAGTACCAGCCCGCCATCGTGGTCAACCGGCCGGAGGCGAGCGGCGAGCGCGGCGAGCGGCTCTACAGCATATGGTTCGCCGACGCCGAGGGGGCGGTATTCAAAAAGGCGTTCCCGTGCGAAGGTCGCGAGGCGCTGCCGCTCCTGTTCATTGAGGACGAGGTGGATGCGGGCCGCACCCGCGGCGTCATCCGGCAGGCGCTTTCGGTCGCCGAGGAGTGGCGGCCCCGTGCCGACATCTGCCGTCTGCGGAGCATCGCGTACGATGTGTTCGACGGCTTCTCGCTCGAATGCGAGTTCCCCGGTCGTCGCATCGCCCGCGTCGTGATCGGCGATCTCGCTGGGGATGACACACTGTTGCGTCGTCGCGGTCGGATCTTCTTCGAGTCGGCCGAGAAACTGCGCGAGCGGAGCCTGTTCGCCGCCGAATATCTGTTTGACCCGCACCGGGAGGACGACGCGCTCGTCGCCGGCAGGATCGTTCATTATGTACCGTAACGAGGGATAGCGATGTCGAAGAACGAAAGCATCATCACCGCGCTGGATGTCGGAACGAGCAAGGTCACGACGCTCGTGGCGAGCCGGAACGCCGCCGGCAGGATCCAGTTCATCGGGAAAGGGGTGGCGCGCAACCCCGACGGCATGATAAACGGCAATGTCGTCAACATGGAGGCGACCACGCGCGCCATCAACGAGTCGGTCACCGAGGCCGACAAGATCTGCGATGTGCGCATCCGGTCGGTCCTGCTCGGGCTGTCGGGCGAGCATATCAACTCGATGAACAGCCACGGCGTCTTCACCGTGCGGGGCCGCGAGGTGGCGCAGTCGGACATCGACCGCGTGGTGGAGCAGTCGAAGAACATCAGTCTGTCGGGCGAACGGCGCATCGTCGGCACCGAGATGGGCGAATTCGTGGTGGACGAACAGAGCGGCATCAAGAACCCGCGCGGCATGGCGGGCAGGCGGCTGGAGGTCAAGACCCATGTGGTGACCGCCTCGGTCGCGATGATACAGAACCTCGTGCGGAGCGTGACCGACGCCGGCCTGCAGGTCGACGAGATCGTCGTGAACGGTATCGCGTCGGCCGAATCGGTCCTGCAGGAGGACGAAAAACAACTCGGCGTCGCGCTCGTGGACATCGGTGACGGCACCGCCGACATCGTCGTGTACAAACAGGGAGCGCTCGTCTACACCGCCGTGGTGCCGATGGGCGGCCGCTACATCACCCGCGACATCTCCATCGCCCTGCGTATGCCGCCCGCTGAGGCGGAGCGGGTCAAATGCCGGTTCGGGTGCGCCGAGCCGAAATCGGTCAGCCCCGACGAGGAGATCGAGGTTTCCTGCATCGGCGACGAGGAAAAGAAGATCATCAAGGCGCAGTTCGTCGCCGAGGTCATCACGCCGCGCGTCGAAGAGATCATGGTCAACATCCGCAAGAAGATAAACGAGGACATCAAGGACAGTTTCATCTCGTCGGGCATCGTGCTGACCGGCGGTACGGCGAACCTGCGGTACATCAAGAACATCGCCGAGGATGTGCTCGGCCTGCCGGTCCGCATCGGGCGACCCGCCATCAGCGACGACGGCATGGGCTTCGCCGAACTGCTGCGCGACCCATCGTTCGCGTCGGCGGTCGGCATGGCCTACTACCACGGGCGCCGGGGCGGCGCCAAGAACGGGTCGTCACGCGGCGGCGTGTTCGGCTGGCTTGGCAGGGTCATGGAAAAATTCTTTCAATAGCGTAACGGGAGGACGGTCATGGAACAGACGAAAAGCATGCCGCTCGTCAGGATAGGCGTCATCGGCGTCGGCGGCGCCGGCGGCAACGCCATCAATCGCATCGTTGACGAGCGCGACCGTCTCGCCCGCGAGGGAGGCGAAAGCGTTTTCAGCGAGGTGACGCTCATCGCGGCGAACACCGACGCGCAGGACCTCGGCGCGTCGGGCGCGGCGCGGCGCGTGCAACTCGGCGTCAACAAGACCAAAGGGCGCGGCGCCGGTTCCTGCCCCGAGGTCGGCCGCGAATCGGCGGAGGAGAACCGCGTCGATATAGCGAACACCGTCGACGGGATAGAACTGCTGTTCATCACCGCCGGCATGGGGGGAGGCACCGGCACCGGCGCTTCGCCCATCATCGCCGAGGTGGCCCGTTCGGAGGGTGCGCTCGTCGTCGGGGTCGTCACCACGCCGTTCCGGTTCGAAGGAAAACACAAGATGAAGGTGGCGCAGGAGGGGCTCGACCGCCTGCGCGAACAGGTCGACGCGCTCGTCGTCATCCCGAACGAGAAACTGCTTGCGACGGGCGGCGAACGGCTCGGCGTCATCGACAGTTTCCGCCGGTCCGACGAGGTGCTCATCAGCGCGGTGCGGTCGGTATCCACCATCATCGCCAAGAAATCGCTCATCAATATAGACTTCGCCGATCTCTGCCACACGATGCGCGGCATGGGGACCGCCATGATCGGCATCGGCTCGGCGGCCGGCGAGAACGCCGCGGTCAATGCTATAAAGGAGGCGCTCGGCAACCCGCTCATGTCCGATGTCTCGATAAAGGGGGCGCGGCGCGCCCTGCTTCACATAGGCGGCATGCAGATCGCGCTCTGCGAACTCGACGAGGCGGCGAAGTACCTCGAAGGCCAGTTGCACGATGAGGCCAACCTTATCTGGGGGGCGGCGATAGACGAAACGGCCGATAAGATACAGGTGCTCGTGATCGCCGAGGCCACGCCGGCGCCGGCGACCGCCGCCGCGCGTCCCGCCGATACGGCGTTGCGCAATGTCACGAAGAATTCTCAGGTCTCGCTCCTCGACATGGCGAACGCCCCGGCGGCCGCACCGCAGGAAGCGAAGGCGCCCCCGGCGCCGGTGGAGCCGCCGCCGCTCGCGATACCCGCCGCCGCGGTCGCCCGTCAGTCGGTCCCCGAGGTGAAAGGGGTGTTCCGCGAGAAGGAACGACCGGTACGCGTCGATTATTCGGAGAAGATACTCGTCCACCTGCCCGACGAAACGCCGATCGACCCCAACAACAAGGAGATACCCGCCTATATGCGGCCCCGCCTGACAGGGCGCCAGAAGAACGGCGAGCCGCCCGCGCCTCGGCCGCCAGCGCCGCCGCGCCGGCAGGATGAGCGGCAGACGGTCCTGCAGACCTTCACCGGCGCCGCCGCCACCAAGAACGAAGAGTGAGGCGCGCGGTCGCCGCATACCTGTTCCCCGCGCCACGCCGCGTCGCGCTCTCCAATCTCGCCCCTCATTATTTCCTGAACGCCTTTCGCGACAGCCACGGCCTCGACCTGCTGTTCGAGGGGGAGGAGCGTTCGCTCCTCGACCGGCGCCGGCCCGGCGAGTTCGCGGTCATCTTCGTCGGGCTCTCCTACGAACCCTCCTACCTGAACTTCGCGAGGTACCTGCATCTTCACGGCATACCCATACTTAAAAAGGACCGGTCCGCCGGGAAGTTCCCGCGTATCATCGCGGGGGGTGTCGCCGCGTCGCTGAACCCCCGACCGCTCCTCGACATCTGCGACGCGGTACTCTGCGGCGAGGCCGAGCCGATGCACGGCGATCTGACGGCGCTGCTCGATGATCCCGCCGCGATACGGGAACTCGTCGCCGGGATCGGTTATGCCGCGAAGCCCGGTAAAAAAACGACCATCATACAGGCGTCGGCCGGTTCCTTCGCGGTGAGCAGCCACCCCGACCTTGCGAAGGAGGGGAACGAATTCGGCGGTCGCACGGTGCTTGAGATAGACCGCGGCTGTGTCGGGAACTGTTTCTTCTGCGCGGCGCGACACCTTTACGGCGAGAGTCGCGAGGCCGACCGCCACCGCATCACCCACGCGGCGGAGGGGGCGTTCAAACGCGGCGAGGACATCGCGCTCCTCGGTACCGGGCTTGAGAGCGTCTCCTACTTCGACGACCTTCTGGACCGCGCGATAGCGGCGGGGCGCACCGTGTCGCTCTCGTCGGTCCGTATCGCCGGTTTCACGCCGGAGCGGGCATCACGGCTCGCGGCGGCCGGGGTGAAGACGGTGACGCTCGCTCCCGAAAGCATGGTGGCGGCGACACGGACGCGCATTGGCAAACCGCTTACCGACGATGCACTCTTCGCCGCGTTCGCCATCGCCAAGGAACATCGCTTCAAGGTGAAACTCTATCTCATGGCGGGATTGCCGGGTGGTGATAGCGTCGCCGAGGCGCAGGAACTCATCGCCTTCTTCACCGAACTCAAGAAGCGCAAACTTACCGTGCCGCTCTCGCTTTCGGTATCGCCCTTCTGTCCCAAGCCGGGGACGCCCTTCCACAAAAAACAACTGATGCCGAAGAAGGAGTACGAGCGGTTCCGTTCGGCGGCGATGCGCGGGATCGGCGAACTCATGCCGCGCATGCCGGTCGAATGGTTCTCGTGGCGCGAGTCGCTTCTGCAGGTCGCCTTCGACCGGATGGATGCCGCGCAGGGCGCCGCGTTCCTCGCCGCCTATGCCGACGGAGGCGATATCCGATCCGCCGAAAAACGATCCGGCATCCGGCTGGATGATCTTTCCGGTTGACGGCACCAATAAAATAGGGTACCGTGAAACACTAAAGGGCATCATCTTTGCGGGAGGAGATACCATGCGACCTCTTTTTATTGGGTTTTTCGCGGTTCTGCTCTTCGCGGCGTGCGAAAACACGACGGCGAACAAGAGCGATGTCGATACGGTGGCCACCGATGGCGACACTGCGGCGGTCGTGGACGATGATCAGGCCGATCAGACCGATCAGTCGGATCTGACCGATCAGTCCGACGATATGATCACCGACAACCCGGTCACCGACGATATCGTCGACGAAATGCCCGACACCGACATGGCGGGCGCCGATTGCGCGACCAACGACCAGTGCGGCGAGGATGAGTTCTGCGCCAAACCGCTCGGCTCGTGCAGCGAGGCGATCGCGGGAAAATGCAATGGCCGGCCGACCGACTGTTTTATGACGCGCGCCGTCGTCCCGCAGTGTGGCTGTGACGACTACACCTACAGCAACGAGTGCTGGGCCGCCGCGAGCGGTGCGGTGATAGCGCATGCAGGTGAATGCGCGGGCGATGTCCTCTGTTTCCGAAACGACGAGTGCGGAGAGAACGAGTTCTGCGAGAAGAAGATGGGCGTCTGCAACATGGGGTTCGGCGTCTGCCGTCCGCAGCCGACCGACTGCCCCAAGCCGGAAGAACCGGCGCCGGTCTGCGGTTGCGACCTGCGCGATTACGGCGACGAATGCACCGCGTGGATGAACGATGTCCCGGTCAAACACGACGGGGAGTGCACCGGTCCCGACGATTCGATGGTCCGCTACTTCTACGCCGACAATGCCGAAACGCCCGATGGCTATCTGCGGATCGTCGTTTCGCCGACCGACATTCGCGAATTCTGGACGACCGATACCTTCACCGAGCAGTTCAACGGGAACAGTTCGGTGACGCTCACCGTCAGGTTCTATGAGAGCGATCTTCCCGAATCGGACTACGCCGAGTTGCAGTACACCCTCTCGCTCCCGCCGACGCTCCCGATGGGTGTCGGATTCGGCTATGAGGGAAGTTACCTCAGATGGTATTCCTTCAACGGAGTGGCATTGGGAGACATGCAGGGGACCGTCATCACCTACGAATATGTGCGGCACGACGCCGGCAACGAGGTCTCGACGCTGGTCGTCCGCGGGCTCAACCTCTGGGTGGGGGAATAAAAATATCCCTTGCTTTTTCTCCGTTTTCTGCTATAAAGGGCCCGTGATCGTTCGACGCTTCTGCATCCCGTCTGCAGTATCTGTCCATACCGATCGGTGATTTGAAAAACGATTTTTGGAGTATTGTTACATGACCATGACATCGAATTCGTTCGATAATTTGAACCTCATTCCTCAGATCCGCAAGGCGGTCGCTGAGGAGGGCTACGAGACCCCGACCCCCATCCAATCGCGCGCCATCCCGGTGGTGCTTGATGGGAAGGACCTCTTCGGCATCGCCCAGACCGGCACCGGCAAGACCGCTGCGTTCGCCATCCCCATTCTCCAGCGCCTCTCCATTGAGGGGGGCCATGAACGGGGTCGCCGCGTCATCAAGGCGCTCATATGCACCCCGACCCGCGAACTGGCGATCCAGATAGGGGAGAGTTTCTCCGCCTACGGACGCCACACCGGCATCCGCAACACCGTCATCTACGGCGGGGTGGGCCAACTGCCGCAGACCGACGCACTCAAACGCGGCGTCGATGTGCTCATCGCGACGCCGGGCCGCCTGCTCGACCTCATCGGGCAGGGCTACATCAAACTGGAGACGGTCAGCATCTTCGTCCTCGACGAGGCCGACCGGATGCTCGACATGGGCTTCATCCACGACATCCGCAAGATCATGGACAAGCTGCCCAAGAAACGGCAGACGCTCCTGTTCTCGGCGACCATGCCGCCCGATATCGTGTCGCTCGCGTCGGCCTATCTCATCAACCCGTCGCGCGTCGAGGTGACCCCGCAGGCGACCCCGGTCGAGGTGATCGAGCAGTCGGTCTACTTCGTCGAGAAGAACGACAAACGGCACCTGCTCGCCCATATCCTGAAAGATGAGGCGGTCGTGTCGGCGCTCGTTTTTACGCGCACCAAACACGGGGCCGACCGCGTCGTCAAGGACCTCCAACGGGCCGGCGTCAACGCGCAGGCGATCCACGGCAACAAGTCACAGAACGCCCGCCAACGGGCGCTCGGCGATTTCAAGAGCGGCCACACCCGGGTGCTCGTCGCGACCGATATCGCGGCGCGCGGCATCGATATCAACGAACTGTCGCATGTCATCAACTTCGACATACCCGAGGTCCCCGAGACCTATGTCCACCGCATCGGCCGCACCGGCCGCGCCGGGCTGTCGGGCATCGCGCTGACCTTCTGCGACGCCGATGAACGGGCGTATCTTCGCGATATACAGAAACTCATCGGGCGCGCCCTGCCGGTGGTCGAGGACCATCCCTACCGCTCGACCGTGCCGCTGACGAACATGGAGCCGCGTCGCGAGGAACGGCGGCCTGAACGCCGCCCCGAAAAAAGGAACGAACGCGAGCCGCGTCGTGAACGGCAACAGCGACCGCGCCACGAGCCGAAGAAGGAATCCAAGCGCGATCAGCCACGCCACGAGCCGAAAAAGGAACAGCCCCGGTCCGAACCGAAGCCCGAGCCGAAACCGGAACCGAAACCGGTGCAGGGACCGGAGCGGCGGCGCGACGACCGGCGCCCGCGTCCGCACGGCCCACGCCCCAAGGACGACCGCCCCTTCGGCAAACAGAAACGGGACGGACTGCCGCGCGTCGGATAAAAATATTTCTTTGTCTTGTTGACAAAAGTTTCGCTCTAAGGCAATATGAACTTAATTGCTCCCCGCTGGATTAGCCGAAAGGCTCCCAGCGGGGTTATGCTTTTAGAGGTATGGATTGTCGAAAATAGAACCTAAAGAAAAAAGAGTTGCAGCCTTTTTTGACGGTCAGAACTTGTTTCGAGCAGCGAAAGAATCTTTTGGCTGGAGTTACCCCAATTATGATCCGCTACGGTTGTCGCAGGCTATCTGTTCAGAAAAGGGATGGTCGTTAGAGACGGTTCATTTTTACACCGGCATTCCCGATGTGTCAGATTCACGTCATGCTTTCTGGACTAAAAAATTGCTTTTCATGGAACAGCAGGGGATCGTTGTTTTCAAAAGGCAGTTGAGATATCGTAATCAGGAAGTCTCCTTACCCGATGGTCGTAAAACCACGGTTCTTGTCGGGCAGGAGAAGGGTGTCGATGTCCGTATCGCGCTTGACATTGTCCGGTTGGCACGTCAGGCGATGTTCGATGTGGCGCTTATTTTCAGTCAAGATCAGGATCTTTCCGAAGTGGCCGACGAAGTGCGGGCGATATCGGACGAACAAAGCCGGTGGATTAAGATCGCCTCCGCCTTTCCGTTCGGCCCCGCGTCACGGAATAGGCGCGGTATCAACGGGACCGACTGGATAAAAATAGAACGCACTCTTTACGAATCCTGTATTGACCCCAACGATTATCGTTGATCTTTGCCGCTGATATTTGACTCTTTTTTGCGTGCCGGTTATACTGCGTTGTCATTTTTGAGGGAAGGGGGTGTACCATGAAAAGGCTCGTCGCGATCCTTGTTCCGCTTTTCTTCTGTCTGACACTCTGGGCCGATGTCTGTCCACGCACCGGATTTTTGGTTGAGCCGAAAAGTCTCGATCCTCAGGTGGACATGGGGATACAAGCAGCAAATGAGACCTATGTGGTCGACGATGGCGAAGAATATGGAAGCACCGAATGCGATTATTACGCCGCTTCGCTTTACGAAATATTCGAGGTTTCCTACACAGCCGATGGAATGGTCAGGGAGATGCGGAAACTTTCCTCGAACAATGGTCTCATTTCAACGATGGGGACCGAATGTACCGCTCCGGGGATATATCTTTTTTACGCGCCGTCTGCCAGACCCGGTATGTATGGGGGGAACTGCGGTTGCACATTTGTTTCGCATGGTGAGGAGTGCGGTGAAAAGGGAGAAGTGATCTCTCATGATGACTATAGATATAGTCATGTTCTTGATAGTTTGATAGGTTGCGACGGTTCTCTGGAAAACGCCATAGCCGAGAGCCAGAAAGAAGAGTATCAGGATACTAGTGCGATTACCGACAACGATTCAAAGAAAGGCGGCTGTTCACTGACGATCATCGATTAGGGAGGGTGCCATGAAAAGACTTCTGTTCCTTCTGCTTGCCCTGTTCGGTCTCGCGGCGTATGCCAATCCGATCAGCGATCCGGACAACTGGGTTGACGAAAGTTACGATGCTAACGACGTCGATACGCAAGTCACCGATCTGCTGAATGCCGACAGTGACAAAACCGGCGGTGACGAAGGTGGTTGCGCGCTGACGCTCCTTTAGATCTAACGAGGTCCCATGCCGCGCATCAACTGGCCGGTGCTGACCGTCACCTACGGGACTGCGTTCCTTCTGTCGTTCGCGATAGAGATACCGGTGCTGTTCCTGTTCCGCCGGTTCGGTCTGTTCAAGGCGACCGGCGGTCGCACCGTCGCGGCGGGGGTGGTCGCGCAGTGCCTGACTCACCCGCTCTTTATTCTGGTGGTGCCGCTCCTGACGGTCCTGTGGCGGTTCGATATGCCGCCCGCGCTTCAGATGGTCGATCCGATCTGGGTACGCGAACTCATCTTCATCCCGCTCATCGAGGCGGCGTGGTATTGGTTCTTCCTCCGGCCGAAGCGGTGGTGGCAGCCGCTCATCCTCTCCTACGGCGCGAACCTCGTGTCGTGGGGACTCGGGACCTTCGTGCCGTGGGGTTGGATAGCCGGCCTGGTCCGGTGACGACGAAAGGTCTTGTAAAAACAAATAGTTCTTGCAAAGTGTGCCCGAAAATGATAAAAAGAGCGGCGACCGGGTACCAAACCGGCGTCCTTTTTGAATGGAGGTTACCATGAGTTTCAGGCATTTCATTTATGTTATCGCGGGGTTGTTCGCGATACTGCTTCTCGGCTCCTGCGAGAACACCAAACAGTTGCCGAATGACGGGAGCGTTCCCGACGACACGACCGGCACCGGCGACATCGAGACGACCGACGAGGGTGAGTTCATCACCGCCGGCAATGCTTCGAACAGCAACAACTACGGTGAGGACGCCACCGCCGGGGGCACCGACGACGAAGGGGCGCCGAGCAACGAGGACGATAAGGGCGATGACGCGGCCCGCGAGATCGTCGAGGCCGACATCTACAAGGTCGAGGGGAACATCCTCTGGGTGCTCAACCAATACCGCGGTCTGGTCGCCATCGATGTGACCGAACCGACGGCGCTCAAGATACTCGGCCGCTCGTCGTTCAAGGGCTTCCCGTTCGAGATGTATGTGCAGGAGGGGCGCGCCTATGTCATGGTGACCGGCCTGCGGTACAACCCGTCGGAGAAAAGCGAGGACGGCGGCTACTACGACGCGTCGCGCACCTTCTCGGAACTCATCGTCGTCGATATCGCCGATCCGACCAAGCAGAAGATACTCGGTCGCTACATGATGGAAGGGACCATCATCGACTCGCGGCAGGTGGGCGATGTGCTCTATGTCGCGGCGAGCGAGACCCGCTACTACTGGTACTACTGCGATAACGCGGAAGAGCGCGGCAAGGACCAGATAACGCTCCTGTCGCTCAACATCGCCGACCCGAAGAACATCAAAAAGGCCGACGAGGAACATCTCGACGGCACCGGGTATGCGCTCTATGTGACCGACCACAGCATCTATGTCGCCGAGACCAACCTGTACTACTGGCAGGATGGTTACTACACCGACGGCGTGCCGGTGCATTACTTCGACATCAGCGACCCGGCCGGCGCCATCGAGAAGAAGGGGGTCATCAAGACCCGCGGCTACATCGGCGACCGTTGGAAGATGCATGAGAAGGACGGCGCCTTCTTCGCGGTGACCTCCACGAGCCAGTGGTGGAACGGTGAGAACGCGGTCGAGTCGTTCGATGTGACCGATCCGTCGAACCCGAAAAAGATAAGCGAGTTCACCTTCATGACCAACCAGGAACTGCATGGCGCGCGGTTCGATGGGAACCGGCTCTACGCCGTCACCTATTTTCAGCAGGACCCGCTCCATGTGATCGACATCACCGATCCGGCCAAGATGAAGGAACTTGGCCAACTCGCGGTCCCCGGCTGGTCGACCCACATCGAGATACGCGGCACCAAACTCCTCACCGTCGGCATCGACGATCAGGACGGCTGGAACGCGAAGGTCTCCATGTACGATGTGGCCGACCCGACGAACCCGACCGAGATGACCACCGTCGAGTTGGGCGGCGCCGAGAACGGCTACTCGTGGAGCGAGGCGACCAACGACTGGAAGGCCTTCAAGATCTACGATGCCATCGGGCTCATCCTCGTTCCAACGAGCGAGTGGAACTACAACACCTATCGCGAGGTCAATAGACTGCACCTCATCGACTTCGACCTCGAGTCCGGCCTTACCAAGCGCGGCTCGGTCGAGAGTCCGGGCTATGTGCGGCGCGGCGTCGTGGTGGGCGACCACATCGCCTCGGTCGGCGACACCACCGTCATGATGATAGACTACAGCGACCGCGACAACCCCGAGATACTGTCGAGCCTGCCGGTCGCCTACGCCGTCGAGAACCTCTTCTCGTGCGCCGGGAAACTGTGCGGCACAAAGGGGACCTCGTGGTACGACAGCGACATCCGTCTGGTCACCTACGATGCGTCGAAGGACTATCCGGTGAACTGGTCGAGCGACCGGGTCCGCGGCCAGTATGTCTACGCGATGCAGAACGACGCGAAGGCGGTCCACATGTTCTCGTACGACAGTTCCTACACCTATGACGAGGAGAAAGGTGGGGAATACTACGAGGAGAATGTCTACGCGACCCGCTTCGACCTCGCCGAGGGTAAGGACCCGAAACCGGCCGGCTCGCTCAAACTCGAACTGCCTCCGCAGGATCAAGAGGGCGAATACTGGTACTGGTACGGTCGCGCCTTCGCGGTGGCCGAGAGCAAGGCGGCCGGCATGATGAGCACCCGCTACGACTATTACTGCCTCGCCGACGACGCCATGGTCGACTGCGCGATGGAAGGGGTGAATTACGAGAACTACTACTACTTCAATAAGTCGAAACTGGCGGTGTACGACCTGCGCGATCTTTCCAAAGAGTCGGCCGCGCCGGTGCTGTTCGACAAGGAGTTCCGCGGCGTCACCTACAACAACACCGTGATCGCGCGCGGCGACAAACTGTGGGCCACCGACTGCAAACTGCACGCGTGGGACGACGAAGGGCGCGAACTGCTCATCTGCTACGCGCAGGCGGTCGATGTCGCCGACCCGGCCAAGCCGGCGCTCGCCGAAAAATACAATATCCCGGGCGAACTGGTCGGCATGAGCGACGACGGGACCATATTCTACACCCTGATGCGCACCTGGATAAAGACCGACGAGGACGGCAAACGCGGCGACTACTACTACTCGAGCAATTACCTGTATCACCTGAACATCCTCAAGAAGAGCGCCGACGGCAAGAAACTGACGCTCGTCAAGGTCATCCCGTACCATGAGGAGTACACCTACACAGAGAACACCTCCGAATACCTCTGGAGCAGTTACCTCATTCAGGATAAAAAGGTGTTCCTGAACACCATCCAGCAGACCTACCACTGGGAAGAGCAGCAGTGCTCCTACTACTCGACCACCGTCGAGCGCACCTCGACCGTGGCGGCCTACGACGGCGCGACCGGCGCGAAGATCATGGAAGATGTGGTCCCCGACGGCATCGGCATGAGCGGCGTCGACGGCGGCGGCGTGCTCATCCAGCGCCAGACCGACGCGTTCTACTATTACTACTACGGTAGCGAAGGGCGCGAATACACCTACATCGCCCCCGACGGCACGATGACCGAACTCGCGTTGCCCGAGGTCTCCTACTACGCCGATTACTACTATTACTACAACGGTAACAAGGCGGTCCGGCAGGGCGACAACCTCGTCATCGCGCGCGGCTGGGAAGGTCTCACCACCGTTTCACTGAAACCGTAAGCGTCACGGGAGTTCCCGAAACATCACACGGGGGGCCTGCGGGTCCCCCGTTCTTTTTATCTCCTTTCTTGACAAGTACCTTTTTCGTCACCGCCAAGAAATGACCATGACTCGATTCTCCGAACGAGTGGAACAGCGGCACGGCAACTTGCAAGAGCGATTGTTCCGGCTATAATACCGGTAACTGTTACTGGAGTGGGTGCTAAAGAATGAAGAAAACAATTATCGGGGGCGGGTTGACCTTCCCCCTACTCGTTTCTTTTCTCATAATAGGGGCGACGGTGTTGGGTGCGTGCAAAGAAAACCCCCAAGCACCGAAAGATGATGCCCTGATGGATTTTGAAATCGTTCCCGATTCCGATCAAACAGAGTTCCCGGATCACAAGGAAACGGACTCTGTTGATTTGGATATTACGGAAGATGCCACGACCGATACCGATGGCAACATATGGAAAGATGTCGATTGTGTCGATGCGCCACAGCCATGGATGGCCGAGGGCGACCCATACGATGACCGTGATATTTTATATCAATACTACGGCGATTTCGATGTGGTGGTGCAAGACCCGGAGAATGTTCGCGGGCTATGGGACGACATGTTTGTTGGTTACGATAATGGTATGATTCTTGACATTTGCAATTGCTCCTGGTGGAGCCCTTCCTTCGCTTGCGCGAAAAACACCCCATTTGAACCAATACTCAGCGAACCCGACCCGAATAGACCAGAAGGCGTAAATTTCAAAAGTGAAATCATTACCGCTTTTGATTGCGATGAACTATTGACCCCTCCTATGAGTTGGCAGATATCTTGGCGATATGGAAGCGACCCGAAATATAATGCAAAAAACGGAAAAGTCTTGTTTCCCATGTGGTCGACCTATTCTTTGTCGCCCTATGGTAGCGGGCAAACTTTTCTTTTTAATGTGGAGGAAAAACGATTAACCGCCATCGCCATTTTCTATTCCAATGCTTACTTTAATGGACGCTATGCTTTCATGACACTTCGTGATGCCGCAAAAAATTATGAGGAACCCGACAAGAACTACTATGAACCCGTACCGTGGTCGAAGTTGGTCTATTACGATACCGTCGAACACAAGTATGGCTACGCATGGTATGGACCGGACTTTTACCACGGCGGATCGATCCACGCGAGCGAGACATATATCATCATGAGTATCCAGCAATTGCCCGATGTTTCGGGGGGGCGGGTCGTTTACACCAAGATCGGCGACTGGCAGAACTGGAAAGAACTAAATTTCATGACCGCCTCGTCACAGGGGCACATTGATGCCGGATTTCCCTCGATGATGGGATCATATGTCGTCTTCTATAACTGGGATGCCGAGGTTGCCTTCTGCGATCTCGAGAAGGGGGACCCCGGATGTTTCAAGGTATCGCGGGATGACGAGAATGGACGGATGCCGAAGATTCTTGATAGCAAAGCGGTTTATTACTCTGCCGAAGACAAAACCACGAAAATCTTTTCTCTCGTCAAAGCCGACATTACCGACCCGCAGGCGATCAAGTACACGACTATTGTTTCGCACGACAAAGTGTTAGATATAGATGACATAGACCAGGATTTTCTCCTTTACGGGAAGGAGATAGACAAGCGATCCAACGGCGACCCCCTTATGATAAACTGCTTTTATCGTTTCAGCGACGACAAGTCGTTCTGCATGGACGATGCCGACCATGACGCGAAGATACCGACCGACTATTCCTATCTGCCCGGCGGCCATTATATCGTTTATCAGTCGTGGTACGATCTGGTTCTGCGCGACATGGAATGTTACTGCGACCAGTTCCCGTTGCGATGCCCTTATACCGACTACACGCCGAAGAAAGCAAAATCCTTGCTTCAGGGTAGCAACGAAAGACGCTAGAATTCGCGGCGTAAAAGAGAAGAAGCCCGAAAGATCGTCTGGAGAAACACTCGTTTTCTCTTCCCCGTTCTTTTCTTGACTAACCGGTCCCGCTTTGCAATGATGCATGCGCTGAAACACTGTGGAGGTCACGATGCGTTCTCTTTCGGGTATCAAGCCGACCGGCACCCTGCACATCGGCAACTACTTCGGCGCCGCCAAACAGTTCGAGGAACTCCAAAAAAAGGGGTATGACTGCTTCTACTTCGTCGCCGACTACCACACGCTGAACACCACGCCCGACCCGGGCGAACTGACCGAGAACTCGTGGGGCGTCGTGCTCGACTATCTCGCCTTCGGACTCGACCCGGAGAAGAGTACGCTGTTCCTCCAGTCGCAGGTACCCGAGGTGATCGAACTCGCCTTCATCCTCGGCAATGTGACGCCGATGGGGCTCATGCAGCGGGCCCACAGTTACAAGGAGAAGAGCGACAAAGGGGAACTGATAAATGTCGGGCTCTTCTACTATCCGCTCCTGATGGCGGCCGACATCCTGCTCTACGATTCGGATGTGGTGCCGGTGGGGCAGGACCAGAAACAGCATGTCGAGATGGCGCGCGACATCGCCCAGAAGTTCAACCAGCAGTACAACAGCGAGGTCTTCAAACTGCCCGAACCGCTCATCCGCGAGGATGTCGCGGTGGTGCCGGGGACCGATGGCCGCAAGATGTCGAAAAGTTACGGCAATACGATAGAGATGTTCGCGTCGGAAAAGGAACTCAAAAAGCAGGTGATGGGTATCGTCACCGATTCGACGCCGCTCGAACAGCCGAAGGATCCCGACACATGCAAGGTCTTCGCTCTCTACAAACTCTTCGCGACGCCGCAGGAACAGGCGCTGATGAAAGAGAAATACCGCGCCGGCAACTACGGCTACGGCACGGCGAAGAAGGAACTGCTGGAAAAACTCATGCAGTTCTTCAAGCCGATGCGCGAGAAGAGAGAGGAACTCGACAGGAACCGCTACTATGTCGAACGGGTGCTCCGCGAAGGGGCGCAACGGGCGCGGACCGCGGCGGTCGAGAAGATAAAGAAGGTCAAGAAGGTCGCCGGGCTCGTCGGCAATATATACTAGGCCTTATTTCCGTTTTCTTCCTCGCCCTGTTCAGGGAGAGGAATGAGGTGAGGGTGTTCGGTCGAAGGTCTCATTTCTTCCCCGCCTGTTCGACCACCGTCTCCGCGATGAAGGCGGCCATATCATCGAGGAACTGCTCGTTCTCTATGTGGGCGCGGTCGTCGGGTGAGGTGAGGTAGCCGATCTCGAGCAGGAGCCCCGGCGTCGCGGTCAGCCGGAATATCTTGAGGTCGCGTTGGGCGAACATGTTGAGGTCGTGCTTCCAGACGGTGAAGAGTTCCGACTTGAGATAGCGGTCGCGCATCATCTTACCGAACGCGAAGGAGCGGTTGTTCCGGTGGTAGAGCGAAAGGGATTCCTCGGGCGCCTTCGCGAGGTCGTCGGCGGGATAGTATATCTCCAGACCGCGCGTCTCGGCGAGCATGAAGACATCGATGTTGAAGTGTATCGACAGGAACAGGTCGGCCTTCGCCTCGGCGATCGCGCGGGCCCGCTCCTCGATCGGGAGCGTGCGGTCCTCCCCGCGGGTCATGACGGCGCGGATGCCCGGTCGCTTGGCGAGCCGGGTCTGTATCTTGCGGGCGAGCCGCAGAGAAAGGTCCTTCTCGATGAGCGAGCCCTGCACCGCGCCCTTTTCGGTCCCGCCGTGCCCCGCGTCGATGACGACGGTGAAGGAGTAGGTTGAAAAGGGGAACAGGAGAAGGAAAAGCAAGCAGAACACCTCACCCGCCGTTACACGCCACCCTCTCCTTGACAAGGAGAGGGTCGGGGTGAGGTCGGTACCGGCCGAGGTGAGGTTTGCAGAAGGCGGGATGAGGTTAGCGTTTCTTGAGTTCATTGATGAAATTCTGGAAGTCCTTCATTTTGATGAACTCGAACATCACGACGATCTTCCGCATCCGCCGCTTGATGCGCACCGGTATCTGCAGTTTCCGGAAAAGTTCGGTCTCGAGCGGGGCAAAGGCGTCGTCCCGCTCTTTTTCCTCCTTCGCCGGGGCGGTCGCCGGGCTCCGGCGGGTCAGCGCCTCGACCTGCCGCGCCGAGAGTTCTTCGGCGACGATGCGTTCGACGAGCGGGTCCTGCTCGCCGGCCGGAAGCACCGTGAGCGGGCGTACCTGTCCCACCGACACCGCGCCGGTCGCGAGGAGTTTCTTGACCCGGTCGGAAAGCGACAGGAGTCGCAGGTAGTTCGATATCTCGGGACGCGACTTGCCGACCTGATCGGCGAGTTGCTGTTGGGTGTAGCCGTTCCGCTTCATCAGTTCGCCGTATGCCTCGGCGACCTCGAGCGGGTTCAGGTTCTCCCGTTGCAGGTTCTCGGTCAGCGCGATGAGATAGTCCTTTTCGCCTTGATACAGGACCGCCGGCAGTTCCTTCAGTCCGGCGATCTTCGCGGCCCGGTACCGCCGCTCGCCGGCGATGATGCGGTATCGCGATCCCTCCTTCTTGACGACGATGGGCTGGATGAGCCCGTGCTCCTTTATCGAGAGCGCGAGTTCCTTCAGTTTCTCGTCGTCGAAATAGGCGCGCGGCTGTTTGGCGCTCGGCAGTATCTGATCGATCCGGAGCGTGAGTATCGGCTTGCCCGCAGAGGTCGGCAGCAACTCGTCCAGCCCGCGGCCCAGTTTGCCGAATGATCCCTTGTCCTTCCTGTCAGCCACCTGTCCCTCCCTTTCCGATGCGTTTAAGGTATTCCTCGGCGAGCGCGAGGTACTGCCGCGCGCCGGTCGAGGCGATGTCGTAGAGTATGATCGGTTTGCCGAAACTCGGCGATTCCGAGAGTTTGACATTGCGCGCGATGACCGTTTCGAACACGGTCTTCTTGAAATGCCGCCGCACCTCCTGTTCGACATCGAAGGTGAGTTTCACCCGCTTGTCGTACATCGTGAGGATGATGCCGTCTATGGCCAGATGCGGGTTCAGGGGGCGGATGCGCTCGATGGTCTCGAGTATCCGCGACACCCCTTCGAGCGCGAAGTATTCGCACTGTATCGGGACGATGAGCCCGTCGGCCGCCGCGAGGTTGTTGACGGTGAGGATGTTGAGCGAAGGCGGCGAGTCGATGATGATGAGGTCGAACTTCCGCTTGACGCGATCGAGTATGCCGCGCAGGACGAATTCGCGCTTTTCGAGGTCCAGCAGTTCTATCTCGGCGCCCGTGAGGTCACGGTTGGCCGGCATCACCTTGAGATAGGGGAGTTCGGTGTCATAGACGGCGGTGAGCGACGGGTCGCCCATCATGTCGTAGACGGTGCGGCTGACCGGCGCGGTCAGGGCGCTCATCGAGGTCGCGTTGCCCTGCGGGTCCATGTCGACGAGCAGGACGCGCTTTTCGAGCGCGCCGAGACAGGCGGCGAGATTGACGGCGGTCGTCGTCTTGCCGACGCCGCCTTTCTGGTTGACGATGGTGACGATGCGTGTCATGGGTCCTCTCTCAGGGCAGGGAGTAGGTTATGATGCGGTGTTTTTTGCGCAGGGAGTCGAACCACTCGTCGAGCGCCTTCTTTTTCTCCTCCTCGGTCGGCTTCGCGGGCGGCGGGAAACGCCGTTTCAGGAGGTCGTCCATCATCGATCGGACGATGAGCCGCTTCTTGACGATCATGCGGAATTCGAGCGGAGAGATGCCGAAACTCTTGAATAGATCGGCCAGATAGGGAAGTTTCTCGTAGGTGGCAACCATCTCCTGTACCATCCGGTCGTCAAGGGGAAGATCACGGTCCCGCGACGCGAAGAACAGGATAGCCCGGAGGATGAGAGAGTCAAGGATCCTCTCCTTGAGTTCGCGTGAGAGCGGCGTATGCAGCGGGGCGCCGTTCTCGAGATTCAGGAGCGCCGCCTCCTGCAGGATATCGGAATAGGTGATGACGGTCGCATCGTCTATCTTCGCCGCGACGCTCTCTATGACCTGCTGAGCCGTCGTGAGGACCGGCGCCGCGAGCAGGATCAGCCCCAGTATCGTTCGATATGCGCCCATGTCTCTTCCTTCCCCTCGCCGGTGGTCGCCGAAACGCACGGTGCGTCGGGGTTGCCGCGGCGCAGGCGCTGTTTCTCGGTGGTCGAGAGTTTGTCTATCTTGGTGAAGACCGGCAACCACGGGAGCCGGTGGTGATCGAGGAATTCGATCATCTGCCCGTCGTTCGGCTGGGGGCCGTGCCGTCCGTCGATGAGCAGGAGGATGAGCCGCAGATTTTCGCGCCGGGTGAGGTAGGACTCTATGGTCCGTCGCCAGGCCTCCTGTTCGCTTTTCGATCGTTTGGCGAACCCGTAGCCGGGGAGGTCGACGAAGCGGAACGCCCCGTTGATGTCGAAGAAGTTGATCGTCACCGTCTTGCCGGGGGTCTTGCTCGTCTTGACGAGGTTCCGACGACCGAGCAGGAGGTTCATAAGACTGGACTTGCCGACATTGGAACGGCCGATGAAAGCGTATTCGGGAAGCGTCGGGGGCGGCAGGTCGGCGGGATGGGCGGCGCTTTTCAGGAAGGTGGCGGTGCGTATCTCTATCATGGGCGGCGCAGGTCCCGGTGGCCGATGTCGCGGCGGAAGAACGAGTTCTCCCACGAGATGCGGGCGGCGTTGTCGGTGGCGCGCGCGGTCGCCTCTGCGAGCGTATCGCCGCGGGCGGTCACCATGAGGACACGGCCCCCGATGGCTATCAGACGGCCGTTCGGATCGCGCGCGGTGCCGGCGTGGAACACCGTGACGGCGGGGTCGACGGCGTCGAGTCCCGTTATGGGCAGACCGCGCCGGTACGATCCGGGATAGCCGCCCGAGGCGAGCACGACGGTCGCCGAGGCGCCGGGGTGCCACGACAGCGCGGGCAATGAGCCGAGCGAGCCGTTCGCGACGGCGCGCAGGTAGGGGACGAGGTCGTCCTCGAGAAGATAGAGGAGCGCCTCGGTCTCGGGGTCGCCGAACCGGACATTGTATTCGAGCACGAACGGTTCCCCGTTCACGATCATGAGTCCGATGTAGAGGATGCCGCGGTAGGGGATGCCGCGCTTGGCGAGCGTGGCGAGCAGCGGCTTGATGATGCGCTCTTCGCACCGGGCCAGCAGCGAGGGGGTGCCGATGCTCACCGGCGCGTAGGAGCCCATGCCTCCGGTGTTGGGGCCGGTGTCTCTCTCGCCAGCCCGTTTGTGGTCCTGCGCGAAGGTGAAGGGGCGCCACGAGACGCCGTCGGTGAGTATGAGGAGCGACAGTTCCTCGCCGCTCAGGAACTCCTCGATGATGACCTCCTTTCCCGCATCCTTGAATCGTCCCCCCATGAGTTCGCGGAGTTCCCTCTCGGCGGTCTCGGCGTCCTCTACGATGGCGACCCCCTTGCCCTCGGCCAGCCCGTCGGCCTTGAGGACGAGCGGGTAGTGCGCGGTCGAGTGGATCAGCCGCAGGCCGGTGTCGAGGTCCTGTACCGCGGCGTAACGCGCGGTCGGTATGCCCGCCTCTTTCATGATCTGTTTCGCGAACGCCTTGGAGGATTCGAGCCGCGCGGCGGCGGCGGTGACGCCGAATATCGGGAGCCCCGCCTCGGCGAACCGGTCGGCGATGCCGAGGGCGAGGTACTTCTCGGGGCCGACGACCGTCAGATCGATGTGCATCCGTTCCGCGTAATCGCAGAGGGTCTCGGGCAGGTCGTCGAGCAGTTTCGGTATCCGCGCGACCTCGGCGATGCCGGCGTTCCCGGGGAATGCGTGCAGTTCGGTGACCGCCGGGCTCTGGGCTATCTTCCAGCACAGCGCGTGTTCGCGGCCGCCGCCGCCGATGACAAGGATCTTCATGTCCGCCTCCTACAGGTGTCTGAAACTCCGGATACCGGTGAAGGCCATTGCGATGCCGTGCTCGTCGCATGCGGTGATGACTTCCTCGTCGCGGACCGATCCCCCGGGTTGGACGATCGCCCGTATCCCCTTGGACGCGGCGAGGTCTATCGAGTCGCGGAACGGGAAGAACGCATCGCTCGCGAGCGCGAGACCCGTGATGTCGCGGCGCGCCTTGCGGACCGCGATCTCAAGCGCGTCGATGCGTGACATCTGCCCCGCGCCGATGCCGACCAGTTCGTCGGCGGTCGTGAGCGCGACGGCGTTGGACTTTATGTGTTTGACGATGCGTTGACCGAAAAGCATCATCCTCTTTTCCCCCTCGGTCGGTGCGCGGCGCGTGACGATACGCAGGTCGTCCGGGCCGATGACGCGACGGTCGGCATCCTCAACGAGCAGTCCGCCCGATATCTTCTTGAACTCGTGGTCGTACGGGATATCGCGGCGCGGGGCGCCCAGTTCGATGATCCGCAGGTTCTTTTTGCGGTGCAGGAGTTCAAGCGCCGCCTCGTCGAAGGAGGGTGCGATGATCGCCTCGACGAAGAGTTTCGACAGCAGGGTCGCGGTCGCCACATCGACCGGCCGGTTGAAGCCGATGATGGAGCCGAAGGCCGAAACCGGGTCGCATGCGAGCGCCCGTTCGTAAGCCTCGGCGATGGTCGCGCCGCGGGCCGCCCCGCAGGGGTTGGTGTGCTTGAGTATCGCGCAGGCCGGCTCGTCGAGGTCGAACACGAGGTTCTTGGCCGCCTCGAGATCGAGATAGTTGTTGAACGACAGTTCCTTGCCGCCCAGTTGTTTTGCGGCCGCGACGGTGCCGGCGACGGCCGGCGTGTCGAGGTAGAGTGTGCCGCGCTGGTGGGGGTTCTCGCCGTACCGCAGGGTCTCCTTGCGCGAGAACTGGAGCGTCATGATGTCGGCGCCCGACAGCCACGCGGCGACCGCGCCGTCGTACCGGGCGGTCAGCGCGAAGGCCTTCGTGGCGAGCGCACGGCGGGTCTCCGGGGTCGTCGTGCCGCCGTTCCTCTTCAGTTCCTCGAGCACCGCCGGGTAATCGTCGGGCGAGGTGACCACCGTCACGGCCGCGTGGTTCTTCGCCGCCGAACGGATCATCGAGGGGCCGCCGATGTCTATGTTCTCGACGATCTCGGCGGGAGGCGCGCCGCGGGCGACCGTCTCCTCGAACGGGTAGAGGTTGACGACGACAAGGTCGAACAGCGCGATGCCGTGACCGAGCGCCTCGGCCAGATGCGCCGGGTCGTCCCGTTTTGCGAGTATGCCGCCGTGGATGAGCGGGTGGAGTGTTTTGACGCGTCCGCCGAGCATTTCGGGGAACTTGGTGTGATCCTCGATGAGGCGGGCGGGGATGCCCTCTTTTTTCAGCAGGGCGTAGGTGCCGCCCGAGGCGAATATGGTGACGCCCTGTGCCGCGAGTCCCGCGGCGAACTCGGTGACGCCCCGTTTGTCGTGGACGCTGATGATGGCGTTGCGTTCAGTGGTCATGCGCCTCTCCATGAAAGAGCCGGCCCTGCGCAGGCTCCCTTTCATTTAACAGAGAGCAGGTCGAAAAGCAACATTCCTTGACAAGGACGGGGGCTTTTCCTAAAATCCGCCGGTATGCCAACGACCGGATGACGATGAACACCGAAACGATGGTCCTGCTCGCCCTGAGACAGGGGAACTGGCGGCACGCCGCCGAAACGGCCGACAAGATCGCGAAGGACGGGGGCGATCCCCTCCTATCGGCGGTGGCGCGCGCGGCGCGCCGGATCGAGTCGGGCGACGAACGGGCGCGATCGCTCCTGCGGTTCTGGTGCGCCCTGCGATGGGAGGAGAAATCATGAGTATTTTCGGATGGAAACAGGATCCGCCGTTCCTCGTGCTCGACCGTCACGGCCTGCCGGTCGCCGGCGAGGGGATCGACGCGGCCCGCCTGCTCCCGCTCCTTGAAACGCTCCATGACGCGCTGGAGCGTGGCGAGACCGACTATGCCGTCTGGGGCGCGGGGGCCGACCGCTATGTCGCCATCGCGCTCGCGGAGGGGGTGGCGATCATCAAGTGCGGGGCCGATGCGCCGCTCACCAAGATCCTGTTCTCGCGCGAAGACATCCGCGAGCGCTGTGCGCGCCTCCAGACAACAAAAAATTGACTTGTCTTTCCCAAGACATTAGTATGACCACGATTTAAAGGTACTAGGGATCGCCTTAATGGCTGAGAACATCATCAAACTCCCGCGACTGTTCGGTAAATACTACCTGTTGGAACTCATCAATGTCGGCGGCATGGCCGAGGTGTACAAGGCCAAGATGTTCGGCGTCGAGGGTTTCGAGAAGATCGTCGCCATCAAGAAGATCCTGCCCGAGGTCGCCGAGGACGGCGACTTCATCAGCATGTTCATCGACGAGGCGAAGATAGCGGTACAACTCCAACACCCGAACATCGTGCAGATCCTCGAACTGGGTAAGATAGAGGACAGTTTCTTCATCGCGATGGAACTGGTCAACGGCAAGGACCTCAAAACGATACGAAAGCGGCTCAAGAAGGTCGAGATCAACATGGCGGTCGAGCAGTCGGCCTACATCATCTCTCAGGTCTGCGACGGTCTCGACTACGCGCACCGCAAGACCGACGAAAAGATGAACCCGCTCAACATCGTCCACCGCGACATATCGCCGCAGAACATCATCATCTCCTACGAAGGCAATGTGAAACTGATAGACTTCGGCATCGCCAAGGCGAAGTCGAAATCGACCAAGACGCAGGCCGGCATGCTGAAAGGCAAATTCAGTTACATGGCGCCCGAACAGGTCGCCGCGATGCCGCTCGATCGCCGGTCCGATATCTTCTCGCTCGGCGTCGTGCTGTTCGAGATGCTGACCGGCAAGCGGCTGTTCCTGGGCAAGAACGATGTCGAGACGCTCGAGAAGATACGCAAGGCGGAGGTCCCGCCCCCGTCGGTGTTCAACCACGATGTGGCCCCGGAACTCGACCGCATCGTCCTGAAGGCTCTTGCGCGCGACCGCGACGAACGATACCAGTGGGCGAGCGAGTTCGCCGACGATCTCAAACGGCACATCTTCTCGCTCCAGCGCCGGTTCGACCGTCAGGATGTCATGAACTTCATGAGCGAGTTCTTCGCCGACGAACTCGAGGAGGATTCGGCGAAACTGGCGGAATACGCCAAGCTCAAGATGCCCAAACAGCAGGCGCCGCAGATAGTCGCCCCGACCGTCAGGTCCGACGACGACGATGACGATGACGATCATCCGTCGCCCCGTCGTCGTTCGGGGAGCGGCGCGAAGACCTGGTTGATACTTCTCGCTGCCATGGTCGGCGCCGCGGTGCTCGGCGTCGCGGGCTGGAACATCGTGAAGGACCAGCAGAACGCTGCGGCGCTCATCGTCGATTCCAATGTCTTCGCGACGGTGGTGGAACTCGACAAGAACACCACACAGCACAAACGGTGCGAGACCCCCTGCAAACTGGATGGGATACTGCCGGGCCAGCATGAGATAGAACTCCGCAAGGACGGGTACATCACCCAGCAGGAGACCCTCATGCTCAAGACGGGCGAGACCCAGACGAAGGTCGCCAAGATGTTCAAGGTCGGCGAACAGACGACGATGGTCGAGGTGCGATCCGAACCGGGCGGCGCGCGGATATTCGTCAACGACAAGGATTCCGGGTTCGATACGCCGTTCGCGGTGAATGTGCCGGCCGGTGTCGAGGTCACCATCCGCGTGGAGAAGAAGGGCTTCCTTCCGGTCCAGCAGTCGCTCGGGGTCATTCCGGTGACCGAGAGCCGCAAGGTCAGTTTTATCATGAAGGACTCGAAGGGTAAGGATCCCTCTACGGTGAAACCCATTCACGAGAAGAAAGAGGAGCAGATCGCCTCGAAAAAAGAGCAGCACGCCGAGGATGGGTTGAAGTCCGACCGCGCCTATCTCACCGTCATGACGACCCCGGTCACGCAGGTCTTCATCGACGACAAGGCGGTCGGCAACTCCCCGATCCAGAGATACGAACTCTCGCCCGGCGAGCACAAGATACGGCTGAGGAACAGCACCTACAATATCGATAAGATGGTGCCGGTCGAACTCAAGGCGGGCCAGCACGAGAAACTGGTCCGTAACCTTTTCTGACATTCGTAACGAGAAGGAGCGCACGATCATGGTGAAAAAGGAGATCGAAACGAACAAGGTTCCCGACCCCTCTCTCCCTGCGGAAAAGAAGAAGGCCCGTCTCAGCAGCGCCACCGCCATGATAGGCAAGTCGGCGACGCTCGAGATCGCCGCGAAGGCAAAGGCGATGAACGAGCGTGGCGTCAATGTCATCAGTTTCTCGGCGGGCGAGCCCGATTTCGACACCCCGAAGCGGATCAAGGAGGCGGCGAAGAAGGCGATAGACCTCGGCTTCACCAAATACACCGATTCCTCCGGCATCAAGGATCTCAAAACGGCGATACGCCAGAAATTCCTGCGCGAGAACAACCTGCACTACGAGGAGGCGAACATCGCGGTGACGCCGGGCGCCAAGTACGGCATCTACGCGCTCCTGCAGTCGATCATATCGCCGGGCGACGAGGTGATCATCCCGGTGCCCTACTGGGTGAGTTATGTCAGCATGGTGAAACTCTCTCGCGGCGTGCCGGTGTTCTGCCAGCCCACGGAGGAGTACGGGTTCCGGCTCACGCTGAACGATATCAAGTCGGTCATCACCGAAAAGACGCGCGCCGTCATCATCAACACCCCGAACAATCCGACCGGCGCGGTCTACCGCGTCCACGACCTCGAGGAGATCGTCAACTACCTCGCCGAGCGCGACATCTATGTCATCAGCGACGAGATATACGAACGGCTCACCTACGACACCAACGCCCATGTTTCGGCCGCATCGGTGGTCAGCGAGAAACTGCGCCGCAATGTCGTCGTGGTGAACGGCTTCTCGAAGGCCTATGCGATGACCGGCTGGCGCATCGGGTATGTCGCCGGGCCGCGCGATGTCATGGACCGGGCGAAGCATTTCCTCGACCATACCACCTCGAATACCAACACCATCACTCAGTACGCCGCGATCGAGGCGCTGAACGGCCCGCAGACCGATGTCGAGTCGATGGTCAGCAAGTTCGATCGTCGCCGCCGTTTCATCTACGAAGAGGTCTCCAAGATACCGCACCTGCGATGCATCAGGCCCGACGGCGCCTTCTACCTGTTCGTGAACTTCCAGAAGTACCTCGGCGGCACGATCGGCGACCACAAGGTGAACAGCACGATAGAACTCGCCGGTCTCCTGCTCGACGAGGCGCATATCGCGGTGGTCCCGGGCGAGGCGTTCGGCGCCCCCGGCTACATCCGCTTCTCCTACGCGACGAGCCTTGACAACATCGCGGAGGGGCTCGATCACCTGCGGCACATGCTCGCCGACGCCTCGTTAGGCGACTGACCCGGTACCGGAGGCGTAGATGCGGTTCAACTACAAGAGTCTTATCATCTGGGCGGTCCTGCTCGTCATCCTGTTCGTGATATTCAACCTGTCGAAACTCACCGAGCAGAACGCGGTCGAGGAGATAGACATGACGACCTTCCTCAACCGCGTCGGCAACGGCGAGGTGAAGCAGGTCGAGATAGACGGCGTCGAGTACAAGGGCAGTTTCGTCGACGGCAAGCAGTTCATCGCCATCGGCCCGTCGGGCGAGGAGGTGATGAAGATACTCGCCGACAAGAAGGTCATCGCCCGCTACAAGAAGCCGGAGGACAATTCGCTCCTGCAGGCGATATTCGCCTCGTGGCTCCCGATGATCATCCTCATCGCGTTCTTCGTCTTTTTCATGCGCCAGTTGCAAGGGGGGAGCGGCAAGGCCTTCACCTTCGGCAAATCGAAGCATCGGGTCATATCCAAGGACAAGAACCCAATCACCTTCAAGGATGTCGCGGGGGTGGATGAATCGAAGGAGGAACTCGAGGAGATCGTCGATTTCCTGCGCCGCCCGCAGTCCTACACCCGGATGGGGGCTAAGATACCGCGCGGGGTGTTGCTCGTCGGCGCGCCCGGCACCGGCAAGACCCTGCTCGCCAAGGCGATAGCGGGCGAGGCGAGCGTACCGTTCTTCTCCATCAGCGGCAGCGATTTCGTCGAGATGTTCGTGGGCGTCGGCGCGAGCCGCGTGCGCGACCTGTTCCAGCAGGCGAAATCGAGCGCCCCCTGCATCGTGTTCGTCGATGAGATAGACGCGGTCGGCCGTCAGCGCGGCGCGGGGCTTGGCGGCGGTCATGACGAGCGCGAACAGACGCTCAACCAGTTGCTCGTCGAGATGGACGGGTTCGGCACCGATGCCGGCGTCATCGTGATGGCGGCGACCAACCGGCCCGATGTGCTCGACCCGGCGCTCTTGCGGCCCGGCCGCTTCGACCGGCAGGTCTATGTCCCCATGCCCGATGTGAGAGGGCGCGAAGAGATACTCAAGGTCCACATCAACAGCATCCGCCACGACGACGGGGTCGATCTGGCCCGCATCGCGCGGGGCACCCCCGGGTTCTCGGGCGCCGATCTCGCGAACCTGCTGAACGAGGCGGCCCTGCTCGCCGCGAAGCGCGGCAAGGAGAAGGTCGGCATGGCCGAGGTCGAAGAGGCCAAGGACAAGGTGCTCATGGGCAAGGAACGACGGTCGCTCGTGCTGACCGACGACGAGAAGCGGGTCACCGCCTACCATGAAACGGGCCACGCGGTGGTCGGCTACTTCACCCCCGGCAGCGACCCGATATACAAGATATCCATCATCCCCCGAGGCCGTGCGCTCGGCGTGACCCAGATGCTGCCGGAGAAGGACCGGTACGACCATACCCGTGAGGAACTGGTCGCGAAGGTGTCGGTGCTCATGGGCGGCCGGTGCGCCGAGGAGCTGTTCCTCGGCAAGGTGACGACCGGCGCCGGCAACGACATCGAGCGGGCGAGCCGTCTCGTCCGCAGCATGGTCATGAACTGGGGCATGAGCCCCGAGATGGGGCCGATCAATTACGGCGAACACGAGGAAGAGGTGTTCCTCGGACGGGAACTCACCCGTCGCGCCCACATGAGTGAATATACCGCCGAGCGGATAGACCGCGAGATACACCGCATCATCACCGAAGCGTACAACGCCGCCGCGGCGATACTCAACAAACACCGCGGAAAGGTCGAAGCGATGGTCGCGCTCCTCATGGAGAAAGAGACCATCCAGAAGGACGATGTCGACGCCATCTTCGGCGATCCGAAGGCCGCGGAGGCTCCGGCGGAGCCGATCTCCCCCCGTATCGACGGAAGCCCCGCATGAGTTCGCTTTTCCGCATCACCCTCGTCGCGGCACTGCTCCTTGCCTCGTGCGGTCCCCGATTCATCTCGCGCATAGACCTCACCCGCGAACAGAACTGGCGACCGGAACAGGTGACGGTGAACCCCGAACTCGACACCTTCCTCGCCGAAGGCGAACTTTCCCTGCTGGCGGGCGAGAAACGGTACAAGGTCGATTACCAGATACTCTGCGCCGAGCCGTCGCTGTGGCGCATCGATGTGTTCGGGTTCTTCCATGTGCACGGCGCTACCATCATCATGCGGGGCCTTGCCTCCCATGTGTTCCATGACGGCATCTGGGAAGAGCCGAAGCCGTGGCCGGCGATATCGGCGAGCGTGTTCGGCATCGTTCTTCCGTACAAGGTCCTCTCGCTCATGGTGGGCGGGCGGTTCGATCTGTCGGGCGAATGCGCCGAAACGGTCGAGGGCAAGGTCTGTCGTGAATATGACCTGCATTACCTGCTCAAACAGGGCGAGATCGTCGAGATAAAGAGCGAGGCGATAGAGATCATCAAGGTCGACGGCACCTGGCGCGGCACGAGCGCGGGGTCGCCCGAGCCGTTCTACCTGTGGCCCGAGCGCATCGAGAAGAAGACCGACTTCGACCCCGCGATGTTCCAGCCCAAGCAGGAAAAGGACATCTTCGACGAGATATGATACCCGGGTACTCCCTCATCAGTTACATGTCGGATAAGGTCAAGGCGGGGGGCGGTCTCAACCTCGCGCAGGGGCTCCCCGGCTTCCCGCCGCCCGATGAACTGACCGCGATACTGCGCGAACTCGCGGCGGGGCCGGTGCATCAGTACGCCCCGGGAAGCGGCGATGCCGAACTGCGCGCGATCATCCCGTCGCTGTTCGGGGGTGGCGGCCTGTCGGCGGATCGGTGCATCGTGACCAACGGCGCCACCGAGGCGGTCACGCTCGTCTATCTCTACCTGCGGAGCCGCGCGAACGGTCCTTTCTCGACGCTCGCCTTTGATCCGGCCTACGAGAGTTACCGTCACCTCCCGCGCATCTTCGGCGACCGCTTCTATTCGTTCGCCGCCGAGGGGCCGCTCACCGGGCATGTCGGCGAATTTCGCCGCGCCGTCCGTGAGAACGGCGTCAGACTGGTCTGCGTCGCCTCGCCGGGCAACCCGTGGGGCCGCATCTTCTCGGAAAAGGAGTGGGGGACGCTCCTCGATCTGGCCGAAGAACTGGACTTCTCGGTGCTCGCCGACGGGGTGTACCGCGAACTATATCTCGGCGACCGGCCCTACCTGCCGGTCGATCGCATCTCGCCGCGCCTCTTTTACGCCGACAGTTTCTCCAAGACGCTCTCGATAACGGGCTGGCGCGTCGGGTTCCTCGCGGCGCACGAGGAGCATCTGCCCGCCCTGCGGCAGATACACGACTACACCGCGCTCTCGTCACCCTCGGTACTCCAGAAGGCGATAGCGCGCTACCTCGCGGTGCACGGCGGCGGAAAGAGCTATCTCTCGTCGCTCCGTGAGCGGGTGAAGGACTCGTTCGGGCATCTGCATGCGGCGCTGACGGGACTCGGGTTCCGGATACCGCCCATCGGGGGCGGCTACTTCATCTGGGCGCGCCTGCCGGACGGGTGGTCAGACGGGCTCGACTTCGCCGAGCGGCTCTACGAAAAGGAGCGCGTCGCGGTCGTGCCGGGCATCCATTTTTCCGAAGGTGGCGGCCCATTCGTCCGCTTCAACATCGCGCGACCGCTGGACGAGATACAGGAGGCGGCCCGCCGGGTCGCCGGTTTTATAGGGGCAGAAAGACCCTGAAGAGCGCGCCGCCTTCCGGCGCGTCGTCCACTTCGATGAACCCTTTGTGTTGATCGGCGATGCGCGCCGCTATCGAGAGTCCCAAACCCGTTCCGTCGGGCTTGGTGGTGAAGAAGGGATTGAATATCTTCTCGCGGCTCCCGGCTGGGATCCCCGCTCCCCGGTCGGCGACCGTGATGCAGGCGTAGTCGCTCTTCCCCTTGCGCCGTTTCTCGGTCGAGACCGTCACCGTCGATCCTTCGGGCGAGGCATCCACCGCGTTGAGAAGGATGTTGAGGAGCAGTTGCGTCAGTTTCTCGCGGTCGGCCGGGACCGTCAGCGGCTCAAATCTCGTCTCAAGGCGTACATTCTTCTTCGCCGCCTGCGGCGCGATGAAGGCGACGGTGTCGGTGAGAAGCGCGGCGATATCGACCGCCGCCACGACGAAATCCTTGGGCCGCGCGAAATTCAGGAACCGTTCGAGAAGCGCGGTGAGCCGCTCTATCTCGGCGCGCTGGATATCGACCATCCGGCGGCGCGGCGAATCGGCGGGGATACCGTCGGCCACGATCTCGGCCGCCCCTTTGATTGACGCAAGCGGATTTTTTATCTCGTGGGCGAGCCCCGCGGTCATCTCGCCGAGCGCCTGCAGACGCCCCGTGCGGATGAGCTGTTCGTCGAGCAGTTTCATCTCGTCGAGCGTTTCCGATAGCTTCCGTGCGATCTCCTCCTGCCGCCGCCGCTCGCGCCGTTCGCGTTCGACGAGCACTCCGGCGATGAGGGCGATGATGTTGAACAGGAGTATCTCGAGTATCTTCTCGGTCGAACCGCCCGGATCGTGGTGGAAATGGTGCACGAACATCTGGAACGCGTGCGGCAGATAGACGATCGACGAGGCGATGGATGCGGCGAGCGCCCCGTGCAGACCCCAACCGAAAGCGCCCAGCACTATCGGGATGTAGTAGAGCCGTCGCAGGATGTCGTGGACCCACACCAGTTCATCGCTGGTCAGGAAATGGGCCGTGGTGATGGCGAGTATCGGCACCCAGATGAGTCCCCACGCCCGGAGCGAAAGCAGTTCACTGACCTTTTTCATCGTTCCCCTTCCCGGCGATGCCGTGCTGTTCCAGCCGGTAGAGAAGGATGTGACGCGGGATGCGCAGTAGTCGCGCCGCCTGCGCCTTGTTCCCGCCGCTCCTTTCCAGCGCCTGCACGATCACCTCTTTCTCCAGTTCCATGAGCGATATCCCTCCGGCGGGCAGTTGGATGCGCCCCGCCGCGCTCACCACCATCCCCTCCGTCTCGGGCGCCGTTTCCGGTATCAGGTCGATCGGCACCACCCCGCCCTCGGCAAGGAGCGTCACCCGCTGGCAGATGTTCTCCAGTTCGCGGATATTGCCGGGCCACCGGTACCGCCGCATCCGGCGCAACGCCTCGTCGCCCAGTTCGAACGGCCGTCCGCCGCCGTAGGCCGTGAGGAAATGTTTGGCGAGCGGCGCGATATCCTCGCTCCGCTCCCGTAGCGGCGGTATATGGAGGACGATGACATTGAGCCGGTAGAACAGGTCGAGCCGGAACTTCCCCTCGTCGACCAGTTTCGACAGATCGCGGTTGGTCGCCGCGATGACGCGGACATCGACCGGCACCGGCTCTTCGCCGCCCACGACATCTATCGCCTGTTCTTGGAGTGCGCGCAGAAGCCGCGGCTGAAGATTCGGCGGCAGTTCGGCCACCTCGTCGAGAAAGAGCGTCCCGCCGTGGGCCAGTTCGAACTTCCCCCGGGCGTCGCGCGTCGCGCCGGTGAAGGCCCCCTTGCGGTGACCGAAGAGTTCGCTCTCGATGAGTTCCGCCGGTATCGCCGCGCAGTTGACCGCGATGAGCGGACCCGACGCGCGGGCCGAATGGCGGTGGATGCGGCGGGCGAGCAGTTCCTTGCCGGTGCCGCTCTCGCCGGTGATGAGCAGGGTCGAATCGCTTTCGGCGACGCGGTCGGCGACCCCCACCACCGTCTGCATCGCGGTCGAACGGTAGATCAGTTCCTTTCCTTCGCTCGACGGCGCCCGCTTGAGCACCGCGTTCTCGTCGGCGAGCCGCGCGTGTTCGAAGGCGCGTTCCACCACGATCTTGAGATGATCGCGGTCGCACGGTTTGGGGATGAAGTCGAACGCCCCCGCCTTCATCGCCGCCACGGCCGTATCGACCTCGCCGAATGCCGTTATCACGATGACCGGCGTCCCCGGCGCCAGAGCGTTCACCCGTTTGACGAGCGCCATCCCGTCCATCCCCGGCATCTTGAGATCGGTGACGACCACCGGATGACGCCGACGGCGGAACAGATCGAGCGCCGCCATCCCGTCGGCCGCCGCATCGACGGTGTAGCCCGCCTCGGTGAGAGTGAACGACATCACCTCCCGGAAGCTCGCGTCGTCGTCGGCTATGAGTAATCTTCTCTCCATCATGAAGACTATTCTACGAAAGTGATGATGAAAAGTCTACACTTTTCTTTTAGCAAACTGCCGATAATATCTCAACTATCTGATATCACTATAAACTATAAACGCTTTTCCGTTGGCACGCATCATGCTCTAGTAAGGTCGCTGTTTGGTAACCTTTGAAAGGAGAGAAGCGATGAAGAAAATGTTGGCGATGGCGCTGATGCTGACGGCGATGACGCTCGGCACGGCGAATCTGATGGCGGGCGACGGCTGCGGTTGCGGCAAGGGCGCGAAGTCGGAGTGCAAGTGTGGCAAGGATTGCAAGTGCGGTTGTCAGGAAGGCAAAGAATGCACCTGCGGTTGCGGCAAGAAGAAGTAAGTCCCTCGCTCTTTGTCCATCTCAAAGGCCGGCCGGGATCATCCCGGCCGGTTTCTTATTGACTTCGCCGCACACAGAAAGTAGAATGCGATGCTCATTCGGGAGGATGATGTGAACCTGTTATTTGCGGCCGCCGCCGACATCTGTAAGTTCTTCGACAGCAAGGGCTGGAATTACTGTGTCATCGGTGGGTTGGCCTTGCAGCGGTGGGGTGAACCGCGTACCACGCTCGATGTCGATCTGACGCTTCTTACCCAATTCGGCAACGAACAGAAATACATCGACGCGATCCTCGCGAACTATGAAAGCCGCGTGGCCGATGCCCCGGCCTTCGCCCTGCGCAATCGCATTCTTCTCATAAAGGCGAAGAACGGTAAGGATGTCGATGTCGCACTCGGCGGCCTTCCCTTTGAAGAGGAGATGATAGCGCGGGCCGCGCCGTTCACCTTCGCCGAGGGGGTAACGCTACGCACCTGTTCAGCCGACGATCTCTTCATCATGAAGATCTTCGCGGGACGCCCCAAAGATATCGGCGACGCCGAATGGATCGCCGTGCGCCAGAAATTGGATGCCGCCTATATCACCCGGCATCTGGAATTTCTGCTTGACGCCAAGGGTGCTTCAGAGATGATGGACATCGCGCGGAAGTTGTTGAGGGGGCGTTCATGACCACGATGACCAAAGAACAGATGCGTCAGATCGTCCGGCAGTGGGTGCAGGCGGGACCGGAACTGGAGCGGATAAAGCGGGAAGCGTTGCGCGACAAGCCATACGACGAGGCGGAGGTCAATGCATTGTTGGAACTGGGCGATCTTTTTCATGAGTCGCGCACCAGTTCGGGGCTTCAACAGATGCAGGAACGGCTTGCTCTCGCCTACGGGCGCTCCGCGACCTGAACAACTCTTTACCTTATTATATATAGTGTGCGGCGGGGGCGGGCGGTTCGACCTAAAAAGCGAAAAGATCAAGACAAGAATCTGCAAATGAAGAACTGAGTCGGACTACGTCTTTATTGATTACACTCTCCTTCAGAGGCGTTGGTTATAAAGTAATCTTCTCTATCAAAGATGTATGACACTGTCTTTTTTTTATAGCGCTTTTTTTTATTCTCGTCATACTCCCATCTGCCCCATTTACTTGTATATATTATACCCATCATGCCTCGTTCTGCCTTTAGACAAAGTTCGTTTTCGTTAAAATATCCGATGTCGTTCTTTTCGATAAAAAGGTATGCCTCATAAGGATAATATGGAATATTATATTCTCCCAAATAACCGTCCATATATATTGGTTTCTTAATATTTTTAAAGTTGTATTTTCTGAATATTCCGGTTTTAATTTTTGTTTTGTCAATATTAATAGATATGGTCTGTTTGTACGTGGAACTCGTGATGTTATTGAACAGAAACATCCATCCCCTTGCCACATATAACACGGTAGCTATTACAAGCGCCAAGATTACGGCGTGCTTCATTGCAGAATAAAACCAGTCTTCCAATGAATTCTTCTTGATATTAATGAAAAATACTTTGTAGTCGTGACATAGCATATCTATCAAAAAAAAGACAATCACATATACCACAACGAACAAAAGAGATAATATCTGATAATATATAACCTCATACCCCAGAATGTCCGCTTCGAATAGCGCATATAGAAAAACGCCAACGGCAGAAACGGCTGCCCAAGCAATATATATTATAATTGTCTTTTTTCTCATCTATTGTTCAGGGGCAGTTCTCAATAGTCAACATTCAATAACTCCGCTCTATCACGAAGCGGTCATTGAAATTCACGAGGTCAGCCTTCTCGACTCTGATGAGTTGCAGAGGAGAGTAGAACAACTGACCGGCATCAAGATGTTCGCTGTAGTAATGCGTCGTCGTGTAGACGAACAGCACATTGCGATGAATGTCGTCGGGATCGTCCGGCACCAACTTCTTGATACCGTCGAGTTGATAGATCGGCCGCAGACTCGGCCACATGCCATTGTAGAGTGCGATGACCATGTCTTTGTCGAAGTCGACCACTGGCGTATCCATCCCCAGGTCCAACGATGTGAAGAACAGCCCGAACGCCGTCTCATCACGGAACACCTCGTACCGCTTTTCCTCGAAAGGCAACCCTCCCGGCGTCCCCTCCAACAGATCGGTGAAGGCGACATCGACCAGCGTGTAAAGTGGCGCCACCACATCGGCATCAGTCAACACGATCTCGTCGACAGGCGCCGTATCTTCGGTTAAGGTATCGTCGTCACAGAGGATCTTCGTGCATAGGAATTTGCCGTTCTCCTCGCATTCGCATTGATTGCACTGGTCTATCTGTATCGTGTCGCCGATGTGATAGGTGACGCCGTCCCGCTCGCAAGTAACGTCGGTGACGTCGCCATCGGGTAACACCGTGTCCCCGTCATTCGTCGTCTTCTCCTCGCCGCACGCGATGAACAAGGCCATCACCGCAAGCGGTGCGAGTAAGATCAGGTACTTGATCATGGAACCCTCCCGTTATTGATCACGCTCATCTCACACACCGGGCATATGTAGTGCTGCTCTTAGGGCTGATGCTCATATTGCCATCGCCGGAACTCACGACCCATGCATGGCCGGTTAAGTTCACATTAGACGAGGAGGACCAGAAGGTTTGGGCCACCGGCATCCCCGGAAAACTGCTGGCCGGGAGCTTGAGGGTGTCATCTATCAACGATCTCGACTCCTCGATGTTGGGAAGCCGCCAATCAGCAGAGCCGCCGTAGTCCAGACTTTCACAGTAGTTGAGGGCATTCTGCCAGGTAAGCGGAGCACTGTACTCCTTCGTCCAGATGAGTCCCGTAAAGGTATCGATCACGATAACTTTGCCGGCGACGGTTGCCTCGGCAAAGACGCTGCCGGACAAAACTTCGCCTCTTACACACCGGGCATGGGACGCAACCTCCTTAGAAAAATCGGTCACCATGCCACTGCTGAAACTCACGCTCCATGCTTCGGAGACAAGGGACACATAGGGAGAGGAGGACCAAAATAGCCCTGTCGAAGTGTCGGGGAAAACGGCGGTATTTATGGCCGGGTCATAACGCCCGTAGTCGGGAAGTGTCGCCAGTTCTTTGCGGGTCGGCAGACGCCAGTCGTCGTAGCCGCCGTAGGTCAGGTCGGCACAATGGTCTATGGCCCCCTGCCACTGATAGGTGCTTCCCGTCAGCGTCCGTTGCCATATCAGCCCGGTCATCTCGTCGGTAACGATATCGGAGCCGTCGGAACCGCTGACGGTGTAATTCCTCGGCGCGCATTTCCCCAGCGCCGCATACTGGGCATCCTGTCCGTAGAAAGCGTTCCCTTCGGCTGGGCATATCATTTCGGCGGAGCCGTCGTAACACTTCGTCTGGCCGGTGCAAAGAACGGCCATGGTCACCACATCCTCATCGACGCTGAAACCATCATCGGTCAGCAGGTCGTCGGTGGCGTCCTCATCAAGGAGAAGGGAGTCATCGGCCACCACCGCACTGTCGTCATCCACCATTGGGTCATCATCGGTCTCCACAATGTCGTCACCGGTCACCGCCGCACTGTCGTCGTTCGTTTGATCCGACTGGTCTGTCATGTCGGGCAGAGCATCATCGGTGGTCTCGTCGGTGACGGTGTTGTCGGTCGCGCCGTCGTCGGGCACCTGTTCATTATCCGACGAGGTTTTCCCGTTGTTGCAACCAGATAACGCCAACATCAGCATTGCAAGGATCAGCGTGGTCTGTGGGGGTAGGGCGTTGAAACGACACATTTGATTAATAACTCCTCTCTATCACGAAGCGGTCATTGAAATTCACGAACTCGGCCTTCTCGACCTTGATGATGTGGATCGGATGGTAAAAGGCTTGGTTGGCCGGAAGTTTGTCGCTGCGGTAAAGCGTCGTCGTCTCGACGAAAAGCACGGTGTAGTGGATATCTTTGATGTCGTCCGGCACCATTTTCTTGATGCTGTCGATAGTGTAGAGGGGACGCTGTTCGGACCAAGTGCCATTGTAAAGGGCGATGATCATATCTTTGTCAAAATCGACCGTCGGCACCTCGGCACTTTCTTCCAGTTGCGCGAGGAACGCCTCGAAGGCGGTCTTGTCGCGGAATATCTCATAGCGTTTCCGGTCGATGTTCACGCTTCCCCAATCGAGGGACAGATCGGTGTAGGCGACATCGACCAGCGTGTAGAGTGGCGTCGCCGTGTCGGCATCCACCGTTACCGCTTCGTCAAGAGTGCTTTCGGTCTCCACTTGAATGGTCTCCTCACCGCACGCGATGAACAAGGCCATAGCCGCAAGCGGTGCGAGTAAGATCGGGTACTTGATCATGGAACCCTCCCGTTCGTTGCATATATAAGATACCAGATATCGGGAAAAAGATTCTATTTTCTTACAATTTTTTTTTCGCCAGTTCCTTCTTGGCCCTCTGCCAGAGCGCCTCAAGGTCGTCGAGCGAATGCTTGCCGTCGGTGACGGTCGGGTCGAGTTCTTCCATCTTGTTGAACCGTGCGCGGAACCGGAGCGCGCAGTGACGCAGGGAATCCTCGGGGTTGACGCCGAGTTTGCGCGAAAGGTTCACGACCGCCGCGAGGAGGTCGCCCATCTCGTGAAAGGTCTTATCCCTGTCGCCCGAGGCGACCGCTTCTTTGAGTTCGGCCGTTTCTTCCGCTATCTTGGCGAGCGTGTCTTCCCACCTGCCCCAGTCGAACCCGACCGACGCGGCGCGGTCGGCGTAGCGCTGGGTGAGGAGCGTTGCGGGCATCGCGGTCGGTATGCCGTCCATGAGATATTTCTTCGCCTCTTTGTCTTTTTTTATCTGGTTCCAGTTCTGCACCACCTCGTCGGCGTCCTTCACCTGCGTCGTGCCGAACACATGGGGGTGGCGGCGCACCAGTTTGTCGGATATCCGCTCGGCGACCGAATCGAAATCGAAGAGTCCCTGCTCCTGTGCCATCTGCGCGATGAACACGACCTGCAGCAGGAGATCGCCCAGTTCGTCCTGCAGTTCATCGGGTCCCTGATCCATCGCCTCGACCACCTCGTAGGCCTCTTCGATGACATAGGGTTTGAGCGACGGGATGGTCTGTTTGCGGTCCCACGGACAGCCGCACTCGCCGCGCAGGGTCGCCATGATGGTCTTGAGTCGTTCGATGCCGCGCGGTGAGGTCATGAGGGTTCAACAGCCGGGAGCGTTGGTCTTGACGAACGAGTCGGGGACATAGATGTAGTCGCCGCTGAAGCAGGCGTTGCAGAAGTCGTCGGGCCGCGCGAGGAGCGACAGCAGATCGGGGAGCGTGATGTGGCGCAGGGTGTCGGCCGACAGGTACTCGGCGGTCTCCGCTATCGATTTGTTGTTCGCGATGAGTTCCGAACGGGTCGGCGTGTCGATGCCGTAGAAGCACGAGCCGGTGACGCGCGGCGAGCCGATGCGGACATGGACCTCCTTCGCGCCGTTCGTCTTGATCATGCGGACGATCTTGCGGAGCGTCGTGCCGCGGACGATCGAGTCGTCGACGAGTATCACCCGCTTGCCGGGGAAGAAACCGGGGAGCGGGTTGAACTTTTGCTTGACCCCTTCGTCGCGCTTCTCCTGATGGGGGCGGATGAAGGTACGGCCGACATAGTGATTGCGGATGAGTCCCATGTCGAATAGGGCTTTCTTCTCGGCCGCATAACCGAGCGCCACGAAGTTCGACGAATCGGGGACCGCCATGACCACGAGGTCGTCGCCCGGCGGGATGTCGCGGTCACCGCGGGCGAGCGTCGCGCCGATCTTTTTGCGCATGTCGTGGACGAACTCGCCGAAGGTGAGCGTGTCGGGACGCGAGAAGTATATGAGTTCGAATACGCAGTGACGCGGCCGCAGGCCGTTCACCGCGACCGTCGTGACGGGACGGTTGCGTTCGAGTTTCAGTATCTCGCCCGGCTTCAGTTCGCGGACGAAGCGGGCGCCGATGATGCCGAAGGCGCACGACTCGGAGGCGAAGCAGGTCCCCTCGGCCGGCATCTCGCCCGTTCCCTGCCAGGTCAGATGGCCCATGACATACGGGCGGAAGCCGTGCGGGTCGCGGAAGGCGTACATCCGTTCGCGGTGGATGAGGAGCGCCGAAAAGGCCCCCTTGAGGTCGCTCTGCGCCCGGGCTATGGCCTCCTCGATGGTCAGCCCCTCGACGGCGTGGCGGTGGGCGATGAGCCGCGCGATGAGTTCCCCGTCGTTATTGCTCGTGAAGGTGACCCCCTCGTGCTCGAGGCGGGTGCGCCATTCGGCGTAGTTGACGATATCGCCGTTCGCGCAGAGGGCGAGCGTCGAGCCGTCGGGCAACGGGATGGCGTGCGGTTGGCTGTTGAGTATGTCGCTCGACCCGGCGGTCGGATAGCGGACATGACCGATGGCGGAAAGCCCGGTGAAACGGTCGAGCGTCTCGGGGGTGAAGACATGTTTGACGAGCCCCATCTGCTTCTGGGTCGCGATGGTGTCATCGTCGCGGCGCACCGATATGCCGCACGACTCCTGACCGCGGTGCTGTATCGCGAAGAGGAGGTCGGCGACATAGCGCTCCGCCCCCGGCACCCAGAACATACCGGCGATACCGCACATCGAACTTCACCTCATAATGATCGATCCGGGCCAGTTATAGCCACCGTCGGGCCAAAAAGCAAGGAATCGGGGCATAGCCCCTTTTCGCTTGACTTTGCCCGGCGCCGGGGATACAATGCCTCCTGTTTTTATTCGATTTTTTCGCGAGGGAGGAGAGCATGAGATCGTTCAGTCGCATCGTCGTCCTGTTTTTCGTGGCGGCGGCCATCGCCTCCTGCGAACCGGGGACCCGCCGGATATTCCCGCCGACCAACGATCAGGGGAGCGGTAACGCCGATACGGACGATCCCTTTCTCGACAGCGACGATCTGCTTCCCGACGATCCGGTGAGCGATACCGGAGGAACGGAGACCGATCCGCTCGTGAACGACGACGGCCAGTTGATAAACGATGACGGCGAACTCGTGAATGACGACGGCCAGGTCATCAACGACGACGGTCAGGTGGTGAATGACGATGGCGAGGTGGTGACCGATGATATCGTGAGCGATGATGTGACCACCGACGAAGTGGTCACCGATGATATCCTCACCGACGGGATCGTGACCGACGATGATACCGTGGTCACCGATGACGGCACCGTGGTCACCGATGACGGCACCGTGATCACCGACGACGGCACCGTGGTCACCGACGATGCGGTCGTGCCCGATGTCGATATGGCGATCTGCGAATGTACGACCGGCGCCTGTTGCGACGGCTGTCATTACCGTACGGCGGATTCAAATTATGTCTGCCGCCCCGCCGCCCACCCGGTGTGCGATGTGGCCGAGACCTGTCCCGGCAATAGCGCCGCCTGTCCGCCCGACGGGTTCGCCTCCGGTGACACCGCGTGCGATGACGGCGTCTTCTGCAACGGCCCCGACACCTGTAACGGTGGTAGCGCCGCCTGCGATGGCCATGACGGTCATCCCTGCGGTGACTTCGTGTGCAGCGAGAGCCAAGGCGAGTGCTGTGACGCCGGCTGGGCCGGCGCCGACTGCGAGATATGCGTGCGGTTCCTCAAGCCCGCATCCATCATGCCGGTCACCGGCGATGGCTTGTCGTGGAACACCGCCTTCAACGACCTGCAGGCGGCGATAGATTCGGCCAACGGCTCCAGCGCCGCGACCTGCGAGGTATGGGCCGCCGCGGGGACCTATTATGCCTACAAGAACGCGACCGGTAACTACATCCAGTTGCGCGGCAAAGTGCCGCTCTACGGCGGGTTCGCGGGGACCGAGGCGCTCCGCGAGGGTCGCGACTGGACGGCGAATGTCTCCATCATCGACGGGCGGCAGTCATCGGGAAGCACCAATCACGTTTCCCACATACTGTACGGCGCGAACAGCGCGTTGCTAGACGGCTTCACCCTTACTGAAGGTCGTGCGATCACCGGTAGTCTCAGCAACATCGTCGAGGGTGGTGCGATGTATCTGAACAATGTCTCTATGACGGTGCGCAACTGCATCTTCACTAACAACAGCGCTCCGGTGCAGGGGGATGACAACACCGCCCGCGGCGGTGCGGTGTCGATCGTTGGAGGCGGGAGCAACCTGTTCGAGAATTGCCTGTTCTCTAAGAACACGGTCACGGCGGGCAACTATGATGCCGCGTTCGGCGGCGCGATCTACGCGACCGGCGGCGGCACGACCACCGTGCGCAACACGGTCTTTGCCGAGAACACGGTCACCGGCGGCACCGGGACCGAAGGCGGCGGTGGCGCGCTCAACGGCTTTGACAGCGGCACGGTCCTGCAGGTCGTCAACTCGCTGTTCTATGGCAACACGGTCACCGCGCCGACCGCCAACGGCGGCGCGATACGGGCGAACGACGCATCGGCGATACAGATCACCAACAGCACCTTCTCAAAGAACAGCGCACAGGATAACGGTGGTGCGGTGGCGAACATGGGGGGCACCAATACGACGATCGTCAACTCCATCTTCTGGGCCGACGCGGCGGCAACGGTGCAGAATAACACGGACGAACTCTGGGACGAAGGCGGCGGCGGCACGATCACCGCGACCTACAGCGGCATACAGATGACGAACACCTCCGTTTTCACCGGCACCGGCAATAAGAACACCGATCCGCTGTTCGTCGACGCGACGAATAACAACTTCCACCTGACGGCCGACGCGGGAAGCATGCAGATATCGCCCTGCATCGATGCGGCGAATGATGCATCGGCGCCGACGACCGACATGGAAGGCCAGACCCGTTTCGATGTGCCGATGTACGGCACCGGCATCGCCGATATGGGCTGTTACGAGTTCGTCTACTAGACCTTTTTAGGGAAGATACCGGACAGTCTTTTTTCGATGTCTGCGGCGATATCACTCATCGCCACCTCGCCGTCGAGCCGCACGATGTTCACCTTGCCGGTATACTTTTTGAAGACCTTTTCATAGTTCGCCCTGAGTTTTTCGAGGAAGGCGCGCGTCTCGAATATCTCGGTCCCCTGGCGGAACCGGGCAAGGCGCGACAATGCCGTGTCCACGCTTACCTCGATGTAGAGGACGGTGTCGGGGAGCCGCGCGAACCGGTTGAGCCCCGCGACCCACTCGTAGGGCAGGTCGACCGACTGATAGGCGAGCGACGAGAAAAGATAGCGGTCGGTGAGCACCGTCTTCCCGGCGGCGAGCGCCGGCTCGACCTCTTCCTCAAGGTGGCGCAGGCGGTCGGCGGCGAACAGGAGCGCCAGTTCGTGTCGCGTGTAGGGCCGCTCGTTCTTCTGGCCGAGCAGTTCTCGGATGGCGCGGCCGGTGTCGAGTTTCGTCGGCTCGGCGGTCCGATGCACCGCGTGGCCCCGAGCCGTCAGGAACTTCTCGAGTTCGGCGATCGTCGTCGATTTGCCGGAGCCGTCTATCCCCTCGACCGCGATGAACATGAGGTCTCCTATTCTATCTTCGCTATCTTCAGGTCGTCGAAATAGGCCATGCTTTCCCAGTTGGCGAAACTCAGATATTTGTATCCGGCGGTCGCTGCGAGCGGCTTCGGGTCGAGGTAGGCGAGGAATATCTCGTCGTTGACGAACCACCATATCCTCCCGCCGATACGGATCACCTTCACGCGATAGACCTCGTCCTGCGCTAGTCGCGTGGCGCGATCCTCGACGCGGCTTTTCTCGTGTTCGTGCAGTTTCGCGATGACCGATACGCGGTTCTTCCAGCCGCCGAGGATGAAACTGTAGCCGTCGCCGTGGTCGTGCTCTCCGCCGTCGCCCCACGCATTGAATTTGATGTCGACGAAGTCCGATCCGCTCCACATCTTCAGTTCTATCATCGCGTTGTCGGGCAGGGCCGCACCGGTCAGGACGAGGTTCTTGTTGTTCGCCTTCATCGACTGGACCACGCCGTCCTCAAGCCGCCAATCGCCGCCCTGCACCTGCCAGTTGGGCCCGAGATCGGGACGGTCGAAGGTGTCGGTAAAGAGCGGCGTCACCGTTTTCCCGGCAAGGATGCTCTCGGCGGTCACCGGACTTTTCTCCCAGATGAGTCCGGTCTCCACCCTCTTCCCCTTCGTGAAGAAGGTGTTCTCCCCCTCCTTTTTGCATGAAACGATGCCGAGTGTCAGTATGAGGGCCAGCGCGAGATATCTCATGTCAGCCCCGGTACACGACGGTCTCTATCTCGACCAGAGCGCCCTTCGGCAGGGCGCAGACCTGATAGGCGGCGCGCGCCGGGAAGTCGCCGGCGAAGTGCCGGGCGTAGACCTCGTTCATCGCCGCGAACTCCTTCATGTCGGTCAGGAGCACCGTCATCTTGACGATATGCTCAAAGCCCAACCCCTCCGCCTTTAGTATCGCGCCGATGTTCCGGAAGACCTGCGCCGTCTGCTCGGTCGTCGTCGCGCCGACCATGGCGCCGGTCGCCGGATCGAGCGGTATCTGGCCCGAGATGTAGAGCGTATCGCCAGCCCACACGGCCTGCGAATAGGGGCCGACCGCCTTCGGGGCGTCGGGCGTCGAAACGATCTTTTTCATCTCATTCTCCCTTGACCGGTGATAATTGCCATATCTCGCCGATACGCCGCAGAAGATGGGCGAAGGCGGCGTCCTGATCGTCGAATTTGCGGACCAGCGAGCCCTTCTCGAAATAGAGCGCCGAGCCGTGACCGAGCGCGATGCCGAGGTCGGCCTCCTTCGCTTCGCCGGGGCCGTTCACCTCGCACCCCATGAGCGCGACGGTGAGCCGGGGGCGGAGCCACCACCGATGTTCATCGAAGAATTTTTCGAGTTTATCGTGGTAGGCGAAGAGCGTTCCGTGGGTTCGGCCACAGGTGGGGCAGGATACGATCTCGCCGCCGCCGTCGAGCAGGCCGTACGCCTTGAGGATGTGCATGCCGGTCACGATCTCGTCCTCTATCGGTGCGGTGAGACTCACGCGGAAAGTGTCGACAAGACCTTCGTGGAGCAAGATCGCGATGCCGGCCGCCGACCGGATGCGGCCGCCGATGCCGCCGCCCGCTTCGGTGATGCCGACATGGAACGGCGCATCGGTGAACGCGGCGAGCGCGCGGCACGCCTCGACCGTTTCAGGCACCGCGTGCGATTTGACCGACAGTTTGAAGTTGAGATATTTGAGGTCGCGCTCAAGGTATTCGACCCAGCGCCGCGTACTCTCCACGAGCGCCGCGGCGGTCGGCCCGCCGTGCTTTTCGAGGATATCCTTTTCGAGCGACCCGGCGTTGACGCCGATGCGGAGCGCGAGATCGGGCCGCGTACGGGCCGCCTCGACGATCTGCGCCACACGATCCTTCCCGCCGATGTTACCGGGGTTGAAACGGACCCCCGCGATGCCGCACCCGATGGCGGCGAGCGCGAGCCGGTGGTCGAAGTGGATGTCGGCGATGAGGTCGCCGCCGAAACGCTTCGCCAGTTCGGTCAGCCCCGCGATCTCGGCCTCGCTTCTCACCGCGGTACGGACGATGCGGCACCCTAGGGCGAGCCCCCGGTCGGCCTCGGCAAACGCCTCATCGGGTCGCGTGAGCGGGGTGGTGATCATCGTCTGGATGAGCGGTGGGCGACCGCCGCCGATGGTGCTTTTCCCCAGTCGTATCTCGCGGCTTGCGCGCCGGGTCATCGCGATACCCTCCGGAGCGCCTCGACGAGCGCGGTCAATCCGACGCCGTACCGTTCGCGCAGTTCTTTCTGGCTTCCGTGCGGGATGAACTCGTCGGGCAGTCCCACCAGTTCCGTGCGTACCTGCATGCGGCGCCGTGAAAGTTCCTCGAGTATCGCGCTGCCGGCGCCGCCGGCGACGACATTCTCCTCGATGACGACGAGTTTCCGTATCTTCCGCTTCCTGATGAGGTCGAACAGTTCTGACGGGAGCGGCTTGACATAGCGGAGGTCGTAGACCGAGTAGGCGATGGCTTCCTTGTTGAGCACGGCGTGTTGAGACATGGCGTACTGGTCGCCGATGCCGACGGTAACGACGAGCGTGTCGCCCGGCGCGTCGAGCAGGAGTTCGCCGCGTCCTTCGGGAAGAGGCGTCTCCTGCGGCGAGAACGATACGCCGGTGCTGCTGCCGCGCGGATAGCGTATCGCGAAGGGGCGGTCGCTCCGTATCGCCCGCTCGATGGCGCCCGCCATCTCGGTCTCGGTGCGCGGGGCGACGACCGTCAGTCCGGGGATGATGCGCAGGTATGAGAGATCGAACACGCCGTGGTGGGTCGCGCCGTCCTCGCCGACAAGCCCCCCGCGATCTATGAGGAACACCACCGGGAGTCCCTGCAGAGCGACATCGTGTATGATGGAGTCGAAGGCGCGCTGGAGAAAGGTCGAGTAGATGAGGACGAGCGGGCGTCTGCCGGCCGCCGCGAGTCCCGCCGCGAAGGTGACGGCGTGGCCTTCCGACATGCCGACATCGTAGACGCGGTCGGGCATCTCTTTCTGCAGGCGGGTGAGCCCGGTGCCGTCGGGCATCGCCGCGGTGATGGCGACGAGACGCTCATCGCGCCGGAACAGGTGCGGCAGGTATTCGCCGAGGTGGTCGGTGAAGCCCGATCTGACATCCTTGAGCGGCTTGCCGGTCCGGCGGTCGAACGGGCCGACGCCGTGGAAACTGCGCGGATTCTCCTCGGCGGGCGGATAGCCTTTACCCTTTTGCGTATGGACATGGAGCAGTATCGGTTCCTCGTTGGGCTTCAGGTCCTCGAGCGTTTCGACGAGTTGTGTCAGGTCGTGGCCGTCCACCGGGCCGACATACTGGAAGCCGAAGCCCTCGAACAGGATGCCGGGGGTGAGCAGGGTCTTGGACGATTCGAGCGCCTTGCGAAGTATCTCGATGATCCGTTCGCCGCGGAAGAAGGGGGGCAGGTGGGAGAGCACGCTCTTTATCTCGGTGCGCAACCCGGCGTAGGCGGGACCGGTGAGTTTGCGGGAGAACCAGTGCGACAGTCCGCCGACGCTCGTCGAGATGAACATGTCGTTGTCGTTGAGCACCGTCAGGGTGTTGCGACCCCACGACTCGATGTTGTTCATTCCCTCGAAGGCGAGCCCGTTCGTCATCGAGCCGTCGCCGATGATCGCGATGACCTTGCCGTCACTGCCCGCCGCCTTGATCGCCTCCTTGATGCCGAGCGCCGCCGATATCGAGGTGCCGCCGTGACCGGTACCGAAGACATCGTACGGCGACTCGCTCCGCTTAGGGAAGCCGCTGATGCCGCCCATGGTCCGCAGGGTGTGGAAACGTGTCTTGCGGTCGGTCAGTATCTTGTACGCGTAGGACTGGTGGCCGACATCCCAGACGATCCGGTCGCGATCGAGGTCGAACACCTTGAGCAGGGCGAGCGTCAGTTCCACCGTGCCGAGCGACGGAGCAAGATGCCCGCCGTTCTTGGAGCAGGTCTCTATGATGAGTTCGCGCGTCTCGGCCGCGAGTTTGGCCAATTCCTCGGGGGAGGCGTTACGGATATGTTCGAGCATGGGGACTCCTCAGAAACAGAACGGCACCCATCATAGCAAGGCGGCGGAAGTTGTCAATACAAAGGAGCGGTTCAGGAGACCAACCGGCGGGCCGTTTCGGATATAACGCCGGTATCGTCGATGATATGACAGTTGCGGAACTCGCCGATGTTCTCCCGGTTGACCGAGGTGTTCTCGGTGTTGAAGAGCACGATGGGGGTGTCGGCGAGCAGGCCGTTGTTGGTGACCGCGCAGCAGAAATGGCTGGTGGAGAACCACGGGACGGAGGAATTGAGCACGATGAGATCGGGTTTCTCGGTGCAGAGCATCGAGAGCAGTTTGAAGGGGGATGATACCGTGCGGACCGAGAATTCCTCCGCGAGCCCCTGCGATATCGTCTCGATGCGCGGCGACGAGTCGTCTATGACGACGGCGCGTTTTTTGCGGTCAGACGCTTTCTTTTCCCAGTTCATGTTCCTCTTTGTTCGTCACCGAGCCGTCGGCCCCGATGACCTGTATCTTCTTTTCCGCCTTGGCGAGATAATCGCGTATCTCGGCCGCGAGTTTCATCCCTTTCTCGTAGAGTTTCATCGCCTCCTCAAGTTCGGCGCCGCCCGACAGTTTCTCGGCGATCCTGTCGAGTTCCGCGAACTTCGCGGCGATACCGCCTTTCTTTTCCACCGGCACTTTTCTCCGTTCAACAGCATATACTATGGCCGTCCGAATGAAAAAGTCAAGCATTACAATAAGGTAAGTCGCATTGAAAACCGAATGTATCCCTTTAGGTCACTATGAGCAAAAAGTTGCAAGCGTTCCGCGCGTCGCTATGATGCTTCCATCCCACGGCGCGAAGGAGAAGAGCGATGCCGAAGAAAGAGACCGATGTCCTCTGCAAGATAACCTGCAACCGGTGCGGCAAGGAATCGTATGTCCCCTTCGTCGCCGACGGTTCGCGGAGTTACTACTGCGCCGACTGCCTCAAGGAGTTCAATGCCGGGAAGAAGCGTGGCACCGTCAAGCAGGTGACCGATCCCAAGGGGCGTCGGCGCTATGAATATATCTGCGATGTCTGCCTCCGGCTCCGGCGGGCGGGCACCCCGCCGAGAAAGGACCGTGACCGGCTGATCTGCGGCGAATGCGCCGAAAAAGAGGCGCGCGAACGGAAGGCGAGCGGTCGCAAACGGGTGGTGATAGCAAAAAAGGGTGACTAGCGGATCCGGTGCGGCGGCACTTCGGCCGGCATTTCCATCGATATCTCGACAAGACCCTTGAAGGTGCCCTCTTCGAACCACGGCGCCTGATAGATGAGTTTTTTGACGCCCTTCTTCTCTATCGTGTAGACATGGGGCTTCTTGGTCGCCATCATCGCCCGGATCATCTCCTGCGACGCCTGTTTGTGACACTCGAACATGCTCTTGCCGACGAGCGGCGCGTTCTCGGGCGTCTCAAAGATGCTCCGAGCCTTTTCGTTGAGATAAAGCAATACCCCGTTCTCGTCGCAGACGGTGATCGAGGCGCCGAATTCCTTTGCCCAGTCGGGTATCATGGCATCACTCCGTTCCGTATATCTCGGTGCGACGCGCGTCGAAATCGCTCTTGCCGCACAGCATCATCATCGTGAGGGGGGCGACCTTCTCGGCCGCCTCGCGCATGAGCCGGGCCGTTTCGCGGATATCCCACTGGGCGTGCTCGTCCTCGCGCAGGGCGGCGAAGTGGTACAGTTCGCGGGCGTTGAGTTTGGTGAGCACCCGGCGCCGGTGGGCGTTGGTGAGGATGTAGTCCCTCTCTTCGGGCACCTTCCCGGCGATCGTCGCGTAGCATTCTTCGCCGCGGGCGATCGCCGCATGGAATTCTTTTTCCCTCCCGATCTCGACGACATTGGGTGGTACGGTAACACCAAGCGCGGGGTCATAGTCCTGCACGAGTTGCGTCGTCATGCGGTGGCGCTTGAGTTGCGCGTAGTTGGTGGCGCTCACCGTCAGTTCGAAGATGAACTCCATCGCCTCGAAGGCGCGATCGGCATGGTCCCAGCAGGATCGCTCTGAGAGCGCCGTCCGGACGAGTTCTCGTCGAGCCGCGGTGCTCATCTCGGCCGCCGCCACATAGGCCGCGTCGTAGGCGACGCCGCCGTAGCGGAACAGCAACGCCGCGCAGAGGGCGAGATCCGGATCGTCGGTGTGCGCCACGAGCCGCACGGGTTCGCCGGAACTTCCGGCCGTGTGAGAGATGGTTCTCTGCGCAAGAAGGGCCAGTTCTTCGACGCGGTCGGTGTCGTAGGCGGTTGGCCGCGCGTACTTGATGATGGAAGGCGACAGCGCCGCAAGCGGGGCATGGAGCGCTTCGGCCAACGCGCGTATCTCGCCTCGCCGGTCGGCGCGGAGGCGTCGCAGGACATGCTCCAGTTCGCGGGCGTTCACCGTCATGCCGAACTGCGTCGCGGTGGCGAGACCCACCACATAACGGGCGTCCTCTTTCGCCCAGCCGTCGACCGTCCGTTCGCCGTTCTTGGTCGCGAGGAGAGCGGCGTGCTTTTTGAACAGATGGGTCTTGAGCGCCGCGTAGAGTTCGCGATAGGTGTCGTTCTGAAAGGCGACCGCCGCGCGGAATTCCTTTTCGAACCCCGCCGCGGCGATGCCGGGGGGCGTCACGAAATCGCCGTCGAGCGTGATGTAGCGCTGTGATTTCTCCGTGTAGGCGGCGAGTCGGAACTGTTGGACCGCCTCGGCGGCGAGGCGCGAGACCCCGATGATGTCGAGGTTGAATACGGCGTGTTCGGCGACCGACGCGTGGCCGAGTCCGAAGATGATCGTTTCGTTCGAGCGCCGCGCCTTGTCGGTCGCGGTGCGCGAATCGGCGCGCAACTCCTCGATGTCTCGGGGGTCGCGCGATATGCGGGCATAGGCGGCCGAAAGCGTCTCGGGCGTCACATTGTCGGCGTCCCAGCGCGCCTTTTCCTTCAGTTCGCGCAGTATCTCGGCATCGACATTGTACCCGGCCAGCACAACCTTCATGGTTGCCTCAGCGTATCTGGTATGCATCGACGGTGATATCGACGATGCGGGGGTCGAACTGCTTGCCGGCGTTCTCGCGCAGTTCGCGCAGAGCCATCTGCCAGTCGCGTTTGCGGTGATAGATCCGTTCCGAGGTCATCGCCTCGAACGCGTCGGCGACCCGCAGGATGCGCGAGGCGAGCGGTATCTTCTCTCCCGACAGGCCTTCGGGGTACCCGGAGCCGTCGTAATTCTCGTGGTGATGCAGGACATAGAAGGCGATCTCCTGCAGGCCCGAAACGGCGTTGAGCGTCTCGTAACCTTTTTCGGGGTGGGCGCGGATGGCGCGCCATTCGATGTCGGAGAGTTTCTCCGACTTGGTGTAGATCATGCGGTTGCTCGTCACCTTGCCGATATCGTGCAGGAGCGCCGCCCACCGCATCTGCAGGATCAGGCTCTGTTCGAGTTTGAGCGACAGGGCGATCTGCTCGGCGAATTCGGCGACCCGCAGGGAATGCTGTTTCCCGACGGTCGTCACATTGTCGATGAGCATCGCCGCCATCTCGAAGAAGCGGTTGAGCGAGTCGGAGGCGGAGAAATAATACTGATCGGTCATCGACAGGCATATCTCCCGGAACCGTTCACGCACAAGGTTCTCGTCGAGCAGAAGCGGCAGTGTGTCGGGGCGGCCCAGCAGGGAGACGAACCGCTCGTAGGACTGAGGGTCGAACTCCTCGCCGGCGCTGATGTCGAGGAAACTCTTGATCTCCTCTCCGTTCTGTATCTCATGGAGCCGCAGGATGATGTCGGTGGTGTCGGCTATGCGTATGATGCGGGCAAGGAGCGGGATATCATCGCCCTTGAGCCCCTGCGGGAAGCCCGAGCCGTCATAGAACTCATGATGGGTGTAGACCACCTCCGCTATCTTGCGGAGGGTGGGGAATCGGCTCAGGACGGCATACCCCCGTGCCGAGTGGAAGAATATGCGGAAATCGGTCTTCTGGCCGAAGATGTCGGGGACCTCGGTGAGCCGTTTCCAGATGTGTCCGGCGGTGGAGATGCCGCCGATATCGTGCAGCAGCGAGGCGAAAAAAAGCTCCTTCTGCGTCTCCTGCGGCAGGCGCATCTCCTGCCCGATCAGGTGGGCGAGCAGGGTGACCCGCGTACTGTGGCCGATGGCCTGCCCCTTTTCGCGTTCGAAGGCGCCGATGAGCGCCGTGACGAAATCGGCGGCGAAGGTGGGGGGCAGACTGAGATCGTGGAGCGATATGAGGGTGAGTCGTGCGCGGGAGGAGGGGTGGCGGGTCACGGTCAGATGGCTCCGGACTCGGAAAGCACCTTTTTCCAGCGATCGAGTTTCTGCACCGACAGGTCGATGACCGAGATGAGTTCGTCGATATTATCGAACGGTTTGAGCAGGAAGTCGTTCGCGCCGCTCTCAAGCGCCGAAACGATGCGGTCTATCGTGCTGTAGGCGCTCATCATGATGACCTGCGTGAGGCCGCTGATCTCCTTAACGATATTGAGCACCGTGATGCCGTCCATGTTGGGCATGAGGATGTCGAGAAGCGCGACATGCACGATGTTGTTACGGATATAGTCGATCGCCTCCTCGGGTTTCGATTTGACAATGACCGTGTAACCGCGCGCCTCGATGGCGCGTTTGAGCGAGGAAAGGATGTTCTCCTCGTCGTCGAGGACCAGTATGCGGATATTCTTCTTGTTCATCGTCGCCCCCCTTATATGTTGAAGAAATCTTTTACGATGTCGCGCGAGTGTATCATCTTGAGGATCGTCTTGTAGTTGTTCCAGAAGTAGTTGCGATCCACGAACTCGACGACATCGCTTTCGGAAAGATTGAGGGTGTCTATCACTTTTATCTGCACATTGAATCCGGTCTTTTCGGCGATGTACTCTTTCATCTCCGGCACCGAAAGGGAGTGGGCGATGATCGTGAGCACCACATCGCTCCGCAGGTAGGTCACGAAGCCGGCCAGCGTCTTGGGAGCGTATTCTTCGACATAGGATCCGGCGGTCTTCATGATGCGGCTGATGGTCCGCTCCTCCTCCTTGAAGAGGTTGAGGACCGCATCGTGCAGGATATGGTTCTCGTTAAGCCGGTAGTGATAGGCATTCCCGATATGTTCGCGGCTCACGAGTCCGGTGCCGAGTAGGAAGTCGAGCGCCTTCTTGTTCGAGTTCGGGTTGGTGCTCGAGAGCGTCGCGATCTTGCGACCGGTGTAGTTCTGCTTGCTCACGAGGATCCTCAGGATATCCACCTTCGCGCGGGACCCGAGAAGATACGAAAGCGGCAGATAGGTCATCTAGCCCTCCACGATCGGACAATAAAAGTAAAACGAATATAACACAAAGATACAGAAAGTCCACTAAAATTATACAAAAAGAGCATGTCCTCCCGGAGATGGTTCGGGAAAAGTTTGTGTTTCTCCGCGCTTTGCACTAGTATCGGGTTCCGTAACCACTTTATTACCGGTGAACCGGAAGGAGGACCGCCATGGCCCGCAAGAAGAGCGTCACCCAGAAAAAAGCGACCGATGCCAAGCAACTGGCCGAGAAACTTTGTCATAAGAAACGGTCGGGTTGGAACGGCCTCTCTGTCGCCGAAGAGCGAGAGATAATGGAGTTCGCCGACGACTACAAGCGATTCCTCGATGACAGCAAGACCGAGCGCGAGGCGGTCGTCACCATCGGTCGCATCGCCCGCCGCAGCGGCTATCGCCCCATCGGTGAGGCGACCAAGAAGGATGACCGGCTCTTCATCGACTTCCACGGCGTCTCCTGTGTGCTCGCCCGGATAGCCGACCCGAAGAAGTTCGCCGAAGGGTTCCTGATGGTCGGCGCCCACATCGACACGCCGCGACTCGACCTCAAGGGGGCGCCGCTCTACGAGGCGGAGGACATGGCCTATCTCAAGACCCACTACTACGGCGGCATCAAGAAGTACCAGTGGGTCACCCGGCCGCTGGCGATGCACGGCGTGGTGATCCTCGAGAGCGGTAAAAAGATAGGGGTGGTCATCGGCGAGGAGGAGGGCGATCCGGTCTTCACGATAAACGACCTCCTGCCGCACCTCGCGCAGGAGCAGATGGAGAAGAACGCCCGCAAGGTGATCGAGGGTGAGAACCTCAACATCCTCGTCGGCTCGATACCCTATCAGTTCAAACCCGAATCGAACGCGGTCAAGGTGAACATCCTCAAAATGCTCCACGACCGGTACGGGTTCGCGGAACAGGATCTTGTCAGCGCCGAACTGCAACTGGTCCCGGCGGGAAACGCGCGTGATGTCGGGCTCGACCGCTCGTTCGTCGGTTCGCACGGTCAGGACGACCGCATCTGCGCCTTCGCCGGAATGCGGGCGCTTCTCGACCTGCCCAAAAGCGACAAGAACATCGTCGCCGTCTTTTTCGACAAGGAGGAGATCGGGTCGAAAGGTAACGCCGGCGCGAACTCCAACCTGCTTGAACTGGCGGTCGCCGAGATACTGGGCCATTACGGCGTGACCGACTACGCGACGGTCCTCAAGGCGCTCCGTAATTCCAAATTCCTTTCGGCCGATGTCAACGCCGGCATCGATCCCGAATGGGCGGGCGTCGTCGAGAAGATGAACGCCGCCAAGATAGGCTACGGCGTCTGCCTGACCAAGTTCACCGGCTCGGGCGGCAAGTCGAACTCCTCAGAAGCGCACGCCGAGTTCGTCGCGCAGGTCCGCAAGGCCTTCAACAGGGACGGCGCGCTCTGGCAGACGGCCGAACTGGGCAAGGTCGATCTGGGCGGCGGCGGCACCATCGCGATGTACATCGCCGAATACGGGATGGATGTCCTCGATGTCGGTACCGCGCTCCTGTCGATGCACTCGCCGTTCGAGGTCGCCTCGAAAGCCGATCTCTACCACACCTACAAGGCCTACAAGGCCTTCTACAAGTACTGCTGACGATGATGCGCCCGGCGATGGAACCCATCCGTGAGGCGGCCCAGTTCCTCGGTGAACGGCTTGCCGCGGCGGGTCTCGAGAGCGGGAACCTCGCGGTCGTCCTCGGATCGGGGCTCGGCAAATTCGCCGGGTCGGTCGAAGCGCCGGTCCTTTTCCCGTACCGGACGATACCCAACTTCCCCGTTTCGACCGTTGTGGGCCACTCGGGGAAACTCCTGCTCGCTGTCGAACCGAAAAGCAACAAGCCCTTCTGGATCATGCAGGGGAGGGTCCACTGCTACGAAGGCTACACCCCGCAACAGGCCGTTTTCCCGCTTCGGGTCCTTCGCCTGCTCGGGGTCGAGACGGTGCTCCTGACCAACGCGGCGGGCGGGATCCGGGACGATCTTGCGCCGGGATCCTTCATGCTCGTCGCCGACCATCTGAACCTGACCGGGATGAACCCGCTCACGGGCCCGAACCTCGACGAGATGGGAACGCGGTTCCCCGATATGACCGATGCGTATGACCCCGCATTGCGCCGGTTGATACGGACCGTCGCGGCCGAACAGGGGATCGCGATGACCGAAGGTGTCTACGCGGGACTTGCGGGCCCCAGTTTCGAGACGCCGGCCGAGATACGGATGCTCGAAAAACTCGGCGCCGACGCGGTCGGTATGTCGACCGTTCCCGAGACGATAGCGGCGCGTCACGCCGGGATGCGGGTCGCGGCGGTGTCGTTCATCGCCAATCGCGCCGCCGGCAAGAGCGCGGGCAAACTCTCGCACGAAGAGGTGTTCGATACCGCCAAGGCGGCCGAGGGACGGTTCGGTGCTCTCATGCTCGCCGTCGTCAACCGGGCACTGGAGGAGGATGCGTAAGGAACTCGTCAAAAAAGCGGTCGCGGCGGCGCTCAGGGTCCGCCGGTATGCCCGCGCCCCGTACTCCGGCTTCATGGTCGGGGCGGCGGTCGTCACGAAGGGGGGCCGGATATTCACCGGCGTCAATGTCGAGAACTCGTCGTTCGGCGCGACCGTCTGCGCCGAGCGGGTGGCGCTTTTTTCGGCCATCACGGCGGGGCGGGACGATGTCGTGGCGGTCGTCGTCGCGGCGGCACTCGACGGCCACGCGGTAAGCCCCTGCGGCATTTGTCGTCAGACGCTCGCCGATCTCAACCCGGAGATGCAGGTCATACTCGTCAACGCCGAGACCGGCGAGATAGAGAAGGAAACGACCGTCGCGGCACTTCTGCCCGACCGTTTTTCGTTCGATATACCCAACCCATAACGGAGGCAGCACCATGCATGAGATCATTGAGGTAAGATCACGCGAGATCCTCGATTCACGCGGCAATCCCACCGTCGAGGTCGAGGTCGAACTCGAATCGGGCGACACCGGCGTCGCGATGGTGCCGTCGGGGGCATCGACCGGCGTCCATGAGGCGCTCGAACTGCGCGACGGCGACAAGGCGCGCTACCTCGGCAAGGGCGTCCTCAAGGCGGTCGAGAATGTTCAGCGCGCGGCACAGGAGGTGGTCGGCATCTCGGCGCTCGAACAGCGGCTCATCGACATGACGCTCATAGAATTCGATGGCACCGACAATAAATCGAATCTCGGCGCCAACGCGATGCTCGGTATCTCGATGGCCGCCGCCCGCGCTGCGGCCCGCGCCCTGCGCCTGCCGCTTTTCCGCTATCTCGGCGGCGTGACGAGCGATACCCTGCCGGTGCCCATGTCGAACATCCTGAACGGCGGCGCCCACGCCGACAACACGGTCGATATACAGGAGTTCATGATAGCGCCGCTTGGCGCCTCATCTTTCCGCGAGGCGATCCGCTGGAACGCCGAGGTGTTCCACACGCTCAAGAAGATATTGAAAGAGAAAGGGCTCGCGACCAATGTCGGCGATGAGGGTGGTTTCGCGCCGAACCTCAAGTCTGATGAAGAGGCCCTCGCGGTCATCGTTGCGGCCATAGAAAAGGCGGGCTTTAAGCCGGGGAGCGACATCATGCTCGCACTCGACACGGCATCGAGCGGCATGTATGAGAACGGGGTCTATACCTTCCTTAAATCGACCGGTGAGAAAAAGACGAGCGCCCAGATGGTCGATTTCTACGAGAAACTGGTCAACAACTTCCCCATCTTCTCCATCGAGGACGGCATGGCCGAGGACGACTGGGAAGGCTGGAAGATGATGACCGACCGGCTCGGCGAGAAGATACAGATAGTCGGCGACGATCTGTTCGTGACGAACATCGAACGGCTCCAGCGCGGCATCAGCGAAGGGAGCGCCAACTCGATACTCATCAAACTCAACCAGATCGGCACGGTCACCGAAACGCTCGACACCATCGCGCACGCCCATCGCAGCGGCTTTACCACCGTCATATCGCACCGCTCGGGCGAGACCGAGGACACCTTCATCGCCGACCTTGCCGTCGCGGTGAACGCCGGCCAGATAAAGACCGGGTCGCTCTGCCGCAGCGAACGCATCGCGAAGTACAACCAACTCCTGCGCATCGAGGAATTCCTCGGCGACATGGCCTTCTATCCGGGCGACAGCATCCGCTAGCATTCTCCGGGAGGGGACGACATGACCACCGCACAGAAAAGACCGGCCGACAAGGGCTTCACCGTCGTGCGCGCCATTGCGCTCGGCGCCTTCGTGATATTCGCGGGCTTTTTCCTGCATTACATCGCGAAGCCCGAGGGCAGTCGCAACATGTATCTGCTTGAGATGCTCCTCTACGACGCGCAGGTCAAGATGTTGCCCGACGAGGCGGCTTCGGACAAGTTCGTCATCGCGGCGGCCGACGACAAGGCGCTCGCGGCGTACGGTCGCTGGCCATGGGACCGCGGCGTCATCGCCGAACTCGTCGAGACGGTGATGGAGCGCGGCGCGAAGGGGGTCGTGTTCGACATGACCTTCTCGGAGCGCGTGAACCGCGACCTTGAAGCGAAGATAGCGGCGCTCGACCCGGCGTGGGTGCCGGGCGACGCGAAACTCAAGGCGACGCTCGATAAGCACGGCCGCAAGGTGGTGCTCGGCGCTATTCTCCAGACGCCGGCCGAGGCGACCGACGCGGCGGCGGCCGGGGCGGCGATACAGGTGGCACAGACAAAGTCGAACTTCATGTTGAAGCCGGTCGAAGCATCGGCGGCAGGCAAGCCGCCGGTGCCCCACAGTTACGCGGGGATCATGCTGCCGCTTCCCGAGTTCTCCGGCACCGGCGCCGGACTCGCCTTCTTCAACACCGTTCCCGATCTCGACGGTCCGATCCGCCACTACCTCCTCGTGAGTTCGGTCCGGCAGGGCGAGGATGAATGGGTACTCCTGCCGTCGCTCGCGCTCGCCGCGACGCAACTCTATTTCGATAAGGTGGCCCAGATCACCTATTCGACCACCGGCATCGAGGAGATACGGGTCGGCGACCTCGATATCCCGACGAGTTATGAGGGGCTCACACTCATAAACTACTATGCGAAGAGCGATCGGTTCAAGACCTTCTCCATCGCCGACATGGCGCAGGCCGAGGTGAAGGACAAGGTGGTATTCGTCGCCAACACCGCGCTCGGGACCTGGGACCAGCGCGTGACGCCGCTCGAGGAGTTCATCCCCGGCATCTTCGTCCACGCCGCGATGATGAACAACATCATCGACGGGCGTTTCCTCACCGCGCCGTTCTGGTCCTACCTCGTCTCGTTCCTCTTCGTCCTCATCCCGCTCTTCTTCATCCGCTTCCTCTACCACCGCGTACCGCTCTGGCAGGGGATCGCCGGGACCGCCTTCTACTCGGTCATCTTCTTTCTGTTCGGCTACTTTTCGCATAAAGGAGGCGTCGTCATCTACATGGCGACCCCGCTCCTCTTTCTGTGGTTCCTGATGCTTCTCGTCTATATCGGCAAGTATTTCTTCGTCGACAAGCAGGCGTCGTTCATGCGTAACGCCTTCGCGAAGTATCTCGACCCGAAACTGCTCTCGCAACTGACCGGCGACCCGGATCAGATACAACTCTACGGCCGGAAAAAAGAGATCGTGGCGCTCTTCTCCGACATCGTCGGTTTCACGACGCTCTCGGAGTCGATGCCGCCCGAAGACCTCATCAAGGCGATCAACCGCCTCTTCACCCCGGCGACCGCTGCGGTGCTCGAACACAGCGGGTTCCTCGACAAGTACATGGGCGACGCGATGATGGCGCTCTACGGCGCCCCCATCGAGATAGCGAACAAGGAAAAAGAGGCGTGCCGCTCGGCGGTCAAGATCATGGAGCGGATGGACATCGTCCGCACCGAGTTCAAGGCGGAGGGCAAACCCGATGTCCGGATGGGGGTCGGCGTCAACGCCGGCGACGCCATCGTCGGCAACATGGGCTCCGAGGAGCGGTTCAACTACTCGGCCATCGGCGACGCGGTCAACACAGCGTCGCGCATGGAAGGACTCACCCGTCCCTACGGCGTCCGCATCATCGCATCGGAGAAGATATTCGAACGGGCACAGGACGAATTCCTGTTCCGCCATCTCGACACCGTGCAGGTGAAGGGGAAGAAACTGGGCGTCCGCATCTTCGAACTGATGGGACGGCTCACCGATCCGGGCATCGACGAGAAACGCCGCCTCAAGGAGCAGTACGAAGCGGCGCTCACCGCGTTCATCGCGGGCGATATGGCCGCCTGTCTCGCCGCGTGTGAGAAGAACACTTTCCCCGACGATAAGGCGTTCGCGTTCCTTAAAGATCGCGCCCAAGAGATGAAAGAGTCGGGCGAAGCCTACAACGGCATCTGGGAATTCAAGTCGAAGTGATCAATCGGCGGGGAGGCGGCGCAGCCGCTTGGTCTCGCCCCGTTTCTTCTTTCCGGCGATCCTCTTTTCCACCGAACTCTTCGTCGGCTTGGTCGGCTTCCGCTTCTTGGGGACCACGATAGTGCGCCGGATGAGATCGGCCAGTCGTTCCAACGCCGTCTCCTTGTTGCGGGTGAGCGACCGCTCATCCTGCACTTTGATGATGATGACGCCGGCCGCCGTGATGCGGTGGTCGCGCCGGGCGCGCAGGCGCCGCTTCATCTCGTCGGGGAGCGACGAGGCCTCGATATCGAACCGTATCTGTACCGCGCTCGATGTCCGGTTCACATGCTGGCCGCCGGGACCTTCGGCGCGGATCGCCGTGAACCCTATCTCGGAAAGCGGTATCGCGACCGTCGCGGTTATGCGCAGCATGGGACCTCCGGCAAATACGGGACGATAGTAGCAATTCAGATAACTTCTGCGTAAAAATTAGGCATCAAAGTCTTTAAAGAACCTGTGATTGATTTCATATGTCGTTATAGGATTCAAGCCCAATTCCAATTTTTCGAGCATATCAATAAGCTTTTCTCCGTCAATCAACTCTATGGGCGGCACACCATCGCGAGAGGCCTCTCGCCTCGCCTCTGCCGTAAAAGTTCCAGTTGTGATAATAATTCCCTTGTCTGCACGGCCGGCCATGGCACCACGAAAGTCACGCACTTGAGATGGAGACACCGAATTTGTATAGCGTTTGCACTGAAACAATACTTTGAATGAGACAAGCGGATTAACCTGTAGCGTACCTACGCCATCAATACCGCCATCTCCACTTTTCCCTGTTACAACAACTTGAGTAAAACCCGCTTCGCGAAGAATTCGTTGTGCAAGCCTCTCAAATCCATCGGGGGTAAGCTTGAGTAACACTTCAAGTATCTCTTCCCTATAATCTTTTGAAATTGATCCGGTTCCTTCAGCAACCTTTTCTGCAGTTGGCTCCTCTTTTTCTTTTTTTCTTCGTTGCTCTTGGAAGATTTTTGTCCACTTCTTAAATATCTCTTCTGCCTGATCAGGCGTGAGAAAGGTCTTGAATCCTTTTTCTGTCAAGCTCCAAACACCATGCTTTGATGAGTCAAGAAGCCCCTCTCTCGCCAAATAGAACCGCGCCCAAGCAACTCGATTACGAAAACGCAAACCACCAGACGGTAGCGTTTCGTTTAGTACATGATCGGAAACTTTTAGCTCTTCAGCTACACGATCAATTGCTTCGTCCGGTTTCGCGGACCCGCCAATTGCTCTAAGAGCATCAAGCAACGGACCAAAGTACCGAACGAACTGAGTGCCTTCTTCTCTTTTTTCCCTAACCACTAACAGCCTCCTTGGCTTTTGACCCATAGAACAAGATTTTTGCTTGCTCCTATTTTTTTATACGCTTGCGTAATTCTTCCAAACCAAACGGTGGGTCTGAACGATGGATCATTGCATGACAATTCGGGCACAAGGGAATCAGATCAGTTCGTGGATCAATATTCCTTAACTCACCCACTGAACTCAACGGCGTCGTATGATGGACATGAATGAATCCCCGGCCGATGGAGCCGTAAATCTGTTCCATATCTATCCCGCACGCCAAACATTTGCTGCCATGGAATTCTATGCACGCCTGCCGTGCCGCACGATCGCGCTCATAGCGATTCACTTCTACCTTCGTGCGGCCACCTTCTTCCAGTAGCTGCACATGAGCCTCATCCGGATAGATTTCGGCGTGAGCTGACTTGGCACCCTCGACCGCCCCCCATCGTTTTTCAAACTCGTCGTCCACCCGACACCATCCGAGATACGGGAAACGGATATTGCGCGGTTTCGGGACATCAAGCAATACTGTCGGCTCTATTTTGTATGCCAGACAGTAACCCGAAGCGGCAGCCTTGGCAAAATAAGGGATAACGCTCTCCTCTGGCGGCAGTTGAAGCCGCTGAATTATCTCGTCCTTGTTGCTGTACGAGAATTTGTCGACCCAAGCCACCGTAGATGACCACCGAAGCCGCTGGCGTGGAGATTCGTACCAGAAAAGTTTGTCACCGACCGCAAGTTCAAGATAAGGCCAGTTCTTCTTTTCCCAAAGATTGAACCAAAGACGGCTCCCCATCTCCTGCGCGTCATCCGGTAACTGAAAATTCCGACTGGTCACAAATCGCATGTTTTATCCAGAACCTCCCCGATTTCTTTCGCAGAATACCTCCACCCGAATCGTGAATCAAGAAATTTCGCTTTCGCAACACCTTTACCTCTAATAATTGACAAATCGGGCCGGTACGCTATTGTTCCCCATGCTGGTTTTCAGACCAACCAACCCATAGGAGGAATTCATGTCAGGACACGGTGAAGGCGGACCCGTCAAGGGGCTCCCCGAGAATGCCTACCGCGAACTCAAGGAAGGCGAGATCTACCAGCCGGTGATGCCGGCATCCGAGAATGTGCAGGAAGTGACCCGCTGGTCGCTCTTCATGGGCCTGTTGATGGCGGCGATCTTTTCGGCGGCCGCGGCCTATTCCGGGCTCAAGATCGGTCAGGTGTTCGAGGCGGCCATCCCCATCTCGATCATCGCCGTGGGCGCCTCGGCGGCGCTCCGCAAGAAGAATGTGCTCGGCCAGAATGTCATCATCCAGTCGATCGGCGCCGCCTCCGGCGTCATCGTCGCGGGCGCCGTCTTCACGATCCCCGGGCTCTACATCCTGCAGGCGAAATACCCCGAGATCCGGGTCGATTTCTGGCAGATATTCTTCTCGTCGCTCCTCGGCGGCTTCCTCGGCATCCTTTTCCTCATCCCGTTCCGCAAATACTTCGTGCGCGATATGCACGGCAAACTGCCGTTCCCCGAAGCGACCGCCACTACCGAGATACTCATGACCGGCGAGAAGGGCGGCGCGCAGGCCAAACTGCTGGTCGTGAGCGGCCTTATCGGCGGCCTGTTCGACTTTCTCTTCACCTATCTGAAACTCTGGGCCGAGGAATTCACCTCGCGCGCCCTTCCCTATGGCGAGATGCTCGCCGAGAAGGCGAAGATGGTATTCAAATTCAATGTCAGCGCCCTCATATTCAGTTTCGGCTTCCTCGTGGGGCTCCGCTTCTCGCTGATCATCGTGTGCGGCTCTCTTCTGTCGTGGTTCGTCTTCGTCCCGCTCATCAACCAGATCGGCGTTCTGGCCATGGCGGCGGGCGCGCCGGACAATCCCTTCGCCGCGATGCCGCCTGAACTCATTTTCAAGAACTATGTCCGCCCCATCGGCATCGGCGCCATCGCGATGGCCGGCATCATCGGCATCATCAAGTCGGGCGGCGTGATCGGGTCGGCCTTCAAACTGGCGGTCGGCGTCGGCGGCAAGGCATCCGGCGAGGCGCAGGCGGTCCGCACCGACCGCGACCTCAAGATGTCGTTCGTCCTGCTCGTCATCGGGCTCACGCTCGTCGCGGTGTTCCTGTTCCTCCTCTTCGGCGTCAAGATAACGCTCATACAGGCGGTCGTCGCGCTCATCACGATCTTCGTCATATCGTTCCTTTTCACCACCGTCGCGGCCAACGCCATCGCGATCGTCGGCACCAACCCGGTCTCCGGCATGACGCTGATGACGCTCATTCTCTCCTCCGTGATCCTCGTGTGGGTCGGCCTCAGCGGCTGGCAGGGGATGGTGGCGGCGCTCATCATCGGCGGCATTGTCTGCACCGCGCTCTCCATGGCGGGCGGCTTCATCACCGACCTCAAGGTGGGCTACTGGCTCGGCACGAGTCCCTATAAACAGCAGACCTACAAGTTCCTCGGGACGCTCGTCGCGGCGGCCACTGTGGGGCTCGTCATCTTCGTTCTGAGCGAGGTCTTCGGCTTCGTGCAGACCGCCGAACATCCCAATCCGATGGTCGCGCCGCAGGCGAATGCCATGGCGGCCATCATCGAACCTTTGATGTCGGGCACCGGCGCGCCGTGGATGCTCCTCGCCATCGGCGCGGTGATCTCCATACTCATGAACTGGCTCAAGATATCGCCGCTCGCCTTCGCTCTGGGCATGTTCATCCCGCTGTCGCTCAACACCCCGCTCGTGGTCGGCGGCCTGCTCAACCACTACTTCAACAAGAGCAAGGACGAGAAACTGGCCAAGGCGCGCAACGACCGCGGCATCCTCATTGCCTCCGGCTTCATCGCGGGCGCGGCGCTCTTCGGCGTCATCGGCGCGGTGATACTCTTCATCACCGGCAGCGAACAGTCGCTGATACTCGTCCACTGGGATCAGATCGCCCACGGCGAAGTGATCGCCGAGGCGCTCGCGTTCGTCGCGTTCGCCGGCCTCATCGCCTACTTCATCTGGGAATCGTTCAAGGCGAAGGCGGAAGATTAATCCCGCTTCCCGAATCCGAACCGCATCTTCACCGATTCGAAGAGATGATAGCCCACCGGCACCACCAATAGCGTGATCAGCAGCGACAATATCTGTCCGCCGACGATGCTTTTGGCCATCGAGGCGCGCGCCGCGGCGCCGGGACCGGTCCCCAGCGCGATCGGTATCATGCCCGCGACGAGTGTCATCGTGGTCATCAGGATGGGACGGAGCCGCGCCTTGTTGGCCTCGATGATCGCCTTTTCGAGCGGCTCGCCGCGCTCGCGGAGCGTATTGGCGTAGTCGACCTGCAGGATGCCGTTCTTCTTGACGATGCCGAAAAGCATGAAGACGCCGAGCAGGCTGTAGAGGTTGATCGTCTCGCCGGTCATCAGTAGCGACAGGAGCGCGAAGGGTATGGTGAGCGGCAGGGAGAGCAGTATCGTGATCGGATGGACGAAACTCTCGAACTGCGCCGCGAGGACGATGTAGATGAAGATGAAGGCGAGCGCGAAGGCCATGAGAAGATTCTGCATCGATTCGGCCATCACCTTCGATCGGCCGATCTTGACCGGAGCGTAGCCGATCGGCATGTCGAGTTCCTTGACCATGCGGTCTATCGTCGCGGTGGCGGTGCCGATGTCAACGCCGTCAAGATTGGCGTAGATGGAAACGCGCCGCTGGCGGTTGAAGCGGTCGATGACCGACGGGCTCTTGCCGTATTCGACCTGCGTGACCTGTGAGAGCGGCACCGGCACCCCCTTGGCCGAGGGAACGGTGAGCGTGCCGAGCGCCGCCGCGTCATCGCGGAAGGTCCGGTCGAGCCGTAGCCAGACATCGTACTGTTCCGATCCTTCGCGGTATTTGGTGACGATCTCGCCGCCGACGAAGGTGCGGAGCGTCGCGGCGATGTCGGCGACGCTGAGTCCCAGATCGGCCGCCTTGAGCCGGTCGATGATTATGCGCGCCTCGGGCTTGCGGGCCACCAGCGAGGTGGATACATCGGCGAAGCCCGCCTGATCGCGCAGTTTCGCGACGATCGCGTCGGAGTATACGGTCAGCCGGTCGAGATCGGGACCGACGATGTCGTACTGGAAAGTCGCCGATCGTCCGCCGCCGAAACTCCCGCCGATGGCGCTGGCCGAAGATATGATCTCGGGATAGCGCTTGAGGATGCGTCGGATGTCGCGCTGTACCTCGAACTGTGAGAAATCCCGTTCCTCGAGCGGCACGAGGGCGACATATATCTTCGCGCCGGTCACATCGTCGGATACCGAACTGCCGATCTGCATGAGCGTCTTGTCGACGCCCCGCACCGTCCGCAGATCCCGTTCTATCGCACCGACCGCCGCGCGGGCGCTCTCCAGCGTCACGCCGGAGGGCAACTGCAACTCGACCTGTATCTCGCCGCGGTCGTCCAGCGGCATGAAGTCGGTCCCGAGCCGCTTGGCTATCGGCACGGCCGAAAAAATGACGGCGAGGGCGACAAGCCCGATGACCCAACGGTGATGCAGAGAAAAGCGCACGAGCGTGGCGTAGCGGTCGTCGAGCCATTTCCAGAACCGTTCGATGAGCGACCGCTCGTCATGCGGTTTAGCGCCGAGAAAGCGCGCCGCGAGCATCGGCGTGAGGGTGAAGGAGATGAGAAGCGACACCGCGATGGCAAAGGCGGTGGTGAGGCCGAATTCGTAGAAGAAACGGCCCGACATCCCCTGCATGAAGGCGATGGGGAGGAAAATGACGAGCAGCGAGGTGGTGGTCGCGGTGACCGCGAGGCCGATCTCCTTGAGCCCGTCGATGGCGGCGTCGAAGGCGTTCTTACCGTACTGCTCGATATGACGAAAAATGTTCTCCAATACGACGATCGCGTCGTCTATGACGATGCCGACCGCGAGCGTGAGCCCGAGAAGCGACATATTGTTGAGCGTGAAGCCCAGCAGGTGCATGAAGGTAAAGGTGGCGATAAGCGAGGTCGGGATCGCGAGGGCGGCGATGATGGTGGAGCGGAGATGTCCGAGAAAGAGGAAGACGGCGATGGCGGCGAACAGCGCGCCGAGCGTGAGGTGCAGTTTGAGTTCGTGGAGCGAGTTGTTGATGAAGATCGATTGGTCGGAGACCACCTCGACCGCGATGTCTTTGGGCAGAAGCGGTTGTATCTTCGCCATCCGCTCCTTGACCGCCGCGATCACCTCGACGGTGTTGGAGCCCGACTGTTTGACCACATCGAGCGATATGGTCGCGGCGAAGGTGCGTTCCTCGCCCTTTTTCCAGAGTCGCGCGATGTTGCGCGGCTCCTCGACCGAATCGGTCACCGCCGCGATCTCGCCCAGCGTTATCTGGCGACCGTTGCGGGTCGTGACGGTGATGCGGCGCAACTCCTCCATCGACGCGACGCGGCCGAGCACCCGCAGCATCTCCTCGCGTTCCCCCTTGTCGATACGACCGGCCGGCACCTCGACATTCTGGGTCGTGAGCGCCGCCTTGACCGCGCCGACCGAGATGCCGAGCGCCTGCATCTTGGCGGCGTCGAGCTGGACATTGACCGCCCGTCTCCAGTAGCCGGAGAGATTCACCGCGCCGACCCCGGCGACATTCTCGAGCGATTCCTTTATCGATATCCGCGTTATCTCGGAAAGTTCCTTGGGATCGCGGTTGCCCGACACCGCGAAGGTGATGACCGGGAAGGCGTCGAAATCGACCCGCGTGACCACCGGCATCTCGACGCCGGTCGGCAGGCGGGAGACCACCGCCGCGACCTTATCGCGCACATCCTGCACCGCTTCGTCCACCGGTTTTTCGAGCAGGAACCGGACCCGGACGCGCGACATCCCCTCGCTGCTGGTCGAAGAGAGTTCGTCGATGCCCGACACGGTGTTGACCGCCTCCTCGATGGGCTTGGTCAGGAGCGTTTCGACCTCTTCGGGCGAAGCGCCGCGAAGCACCGTGGTGATGGTGACGAGCGGGAATTCGACCTTCGGGGTCAGATCGACGCCGATGGCGCGGTAGGAGAACAGGCCGAGCACCATGAGCAGCACGGTGAGCATGGTGGCCAGCACCGGCCGGCGGATGAAGATCGTCAGCGCGTTCATGCCGTCACTCCGCGCGCGGCGCGGCGACCATGCCGTCGTAGAGCGATTCCGAGGCGCTCACCACCACCTGTTCGCCCGCCGACAGCCCCTGCGCGAGGAGCACCTTGCCGGCGCGCCGGTCGGCGACCGTCACGAGGCGTTCTTTGATCTTTCCGTTCTCGAAGACGAAGACCTTATCGGTGCCGGCGAAGGTGACGAGCGCTTTTTCGGGGATCGCGACCACCTCCTCGCTCCCCGGGAGGAGGATGCGGCAGGCGGCGAAGGTCCCCGACTTTATCTTCAGATCGACATTGGGCACCTCGGCCTCTATCGGGAAGGAACGGTTATCGGCGGCGATGAGCGGTCCGACGCGGCGTATGGTACCTTTTGCGGTCGTGCCGGGGGCCGACGCGGGCGTCACGGTGACGGGTATGCCGCTTTTCACCAGCGGGGCGTAGCGTTCAGGCACTTCGCCGCGGAATTTGAGCGGAGAGACCTGCGCCAGATGAAAGATCGTGCTCCCGGTCCGGAGATATTCGCCCTCGTTGACCAGCCGCTTGGCGACCACCGCGTCGAAGGGCGCTTTGAGTTCGGTATCGGCCAGTTTCTTTTTGGCGGTGTCGAGCGTCACGCGGGCCACATCGACCCGGCGCGCGGCATCGTCGGCCTGCTGGCGCGTCGCCATGCTTTTATCGGCGAGCGCCGAGATGCGGGCAAGATCGGCCTCGGCCGCCTTAAATTCCACCTCGGCCTGCCGCACCTTGAATTCGTAATCCTCGGACGCCAGCCGGGCTATCACCGCGCCGGACTTGACCGCCGAGCCGAGGTCGGCGCCGAGCGCGACCACGCGGCCATCGGCCTCGATGGCGACCGTCGCCTCGCGCCACGGCAGGAGCGAACCGGTGATGTCGACAACCCGCTCCCGCTTCTCGATCGCGGCGGCGGCCAGCGCGACGGTCGCGCCGCCTCCCTTGCCGTTGGTCGCGGCAGGCGGTTCGGGCGGTTTCCCGCCGCAGGCCGAAAGCAGAAGAACGAGGATGAGGATGGCCTGCGTACGCATATCATTCTCCTTTGTGCTGATAGAACGCCGTGCCGCCGAGTCCGAGCGCCTTTTTCAGGCGCGCCGTGGCGGTCTCAAGATCGTAGCGGGTCTGAATAAGCGCGGCCGATGCCTGTTCGTAAAGAGCCTGCGCGTCGGAAACATCAGTGATGGTGCCAAGTCCCTGTTCGAACCGCTGGTCGGCGAGTTCCAGCGCCGCCTTGGCCGCGTTGTACATCGTCCGGGTCGGTTCCTCCTTCTCGCGCGCCTCCCTGACCGCGATCAGCGCGCTCTCGATCTCCTGCCGGACCGACAGTTCGAGCGCGCGGAGGTTGAGTTCCAGCACCGCGATCGCCGTGTCGGCATCCTTCGCCTGCGTCTGGGTCGCGAGTCCCGCGAAGATGTTCCAACTGACCGCCGCGCCGATGTACCAGTTGTATTTGAGGTTGTCGAATTCGTAGCCGCCGTAACTCACCCCCGCGTTCGCCTTGAACTGAGGGTAATAGTCGCCGCGCGCCGCCTGCGCCGTGGAACGCGCCGCCGCGATCTTCTCCTTGAGTGCACGGGCATCGGGACGCCGTGCAAGCGCGTCGGACGCCGCCTGCGCTGGATCGCTCACCTCCAACACGCCGGCCCGTGCATCGGGGTCTACCCGCACGCCCTGCGCCGGATCGCGTCCGATGGCGGTCGCGAGCGACTTCACGGCGTTCTCGCGCAGGTTCATCGCCTTGATGAGATTCAGCCGCGCCGATGCGAGGTCGGCCTCGGCCCGCAGTTTATCCACCGGCGTCCGCAGGCCGTTCTCCACCTGAGCGGTCGCCGTCTCAAGCCGTTTTTCCATCTGTGCGACTGAGCCGCGTGCCGAAACGAGCGTCGCGTCGGCCGCCAGCACCGCGAAGTAGGCCTGCACCACCGTCAGATAGAGATTGTTGACCGCCGCGTCGGCGTCGAGTTCGACGGCGCTCCGCGTATGACCCGCTCCCTGATAATTATAGTAGGTCTTGAAGTCCCAGATGTTCTGGGTGACCAGCAACGAAAGGGAGTAGTTGTTGAAAGAGTCCGATTCGGAACGGTCCTTGGGCATCGTGGCGGCGGGATTGAGCGCCGACGGGTTGAACATTCCCAGCATGTCCTGAAAAGAGGAGGCGCCGGGCACCGGGGCCGAATTGAGCGTGGTCCGTTTATAACTGAGTTCGCTCGATATGACCGGCATGAACCCGGCGCGGACGAGCAGCCGTTTGTTGTCGGACGCCTCGGCGCTTTTCACCGCGGCGAGATAGGTCGGATTGGCGGCGACGGCGCTCTGCAGCGCATCGTCGAGCGTCAGCAGTTCGTCCGCCGCAAGCGGCAGGACGAAAGCCGACAATATCAGGAGGACCGTACGATATCGATTCATGATCCCATCTCTCCCTAATGCATCATCAGTCTGACGAACCTTTCGAGCAATGAGTAAAATTTCTTTGCCCGATGTCTCTCTGTTATGCCTAATTTACTTGAATTTGCAATTGTTTTTTGGAATATAGGAGAAGTGATTAAAGACGCACGGAAAAGGCCATGCGGGTCGTTTTTGCCACCGGGAACAAACATAAACTTCAGGAAGCCCGAGAGATATTCACCGGCGTCGAGATACTTTCGATCCTCGACCTCGACAAGGCTTTCGACCCCGACGAGTACGGAAAGAGTTTTCTCGAGAACGCCGTCATCAAGGCCGAAGCGGCGCGGATGAAGAGCGGCGGCCTGCCGGTCCTTTCGGACGATTCGGGACTCGTCGTCCCGGCGCTCGGCGGCGCCCCCGGCATCCATTCGGCCCGTTGGGGCGGGGTGAACGGCGACCATGCAAGAAACCGCGCAAAACTGCGGACCGACATCAGGAACATCACCGACCGGAGAGCCCATTTTCTCTGCACGGCGGTACTGCTCGATCAGGACGGCGCGGCGCTCGTCGCCACCGGCCGGGTCGACGGCACTCTCATCGACGAAGAGAGAGGAGAGGGCGGCTTCGGCTATGACCCGATGTTCATACCGACCGGCGACACGCGGACGCTTGCCCAGATGTCGCCCGCCGAAAAGAACGCCCTCAGTCACCGCGGCCGCGCCTTCCGGCATCTTGCCGCCATGATGGCGCGCCAATTCCCGCAGGAGGAGCAGTGACATGAAAGAACTTTGTATATCTATCCTCTTCGTTCTCCTGCTGGGATCCTGTTCTTCCGCGCCTGCGGGAGCGCCGGATGAGGAGCCGGTCGCCGACGAATTCGTTCTGGCCGACAAGGATATGGGCGGTCTGCCCGATGCCGATGGCGCGCTCGTCGATGATGACGGGGAACAGGGAGAACATGACACGGGTGACGAAAAGGATGCTCTGGTCGGGGAAGACGAAATCCTGTCCGACGATCTGCCCGAGGCGACCGACCTTTCCGACGCCATCATCCCCGACGACGATGGGTTGCTGTGTCAGGAGGTCCCCGACGAGTATCTGAGTTTCTCCGATCATCTCCTCGGATCGGGGCAGGGCAAGATAGAGGTCGTCTTCAATAATGGCTTCAACGACCACTACCTCTACGGGGACAGCAACTATATCAAGGTCGCCATCCGCGAAGAGTGGGGCGCGAGCATGGTGTTTTTCGGCCTCGCCGACAATGCCGGATCGAATGTCATCGACGCCAATGACACCGGCCGCGAGGTACAGGTCGCCTTCTACGATCCGGCCCGGAGCATGCAGGGGTGTGCTTACAATTCCTCGTGCCAGACCAGTCCCGAACTCGCCTGCCCCAACAGCATCCGCTACCTCGGCTGGAACCCGGTGCAGGGGGGCAATCGTTGCAACATCGGGTCATCGGTCGAGTCGATATACGAGGAGGTCGGGTTCATGCAGGCGACGGTCCGGCCGCTTTTCTGGAACCCCGATTGGGATCAGGTCGGCTGTGGTGGCGACGGCTGTACCGACAATATACTCAAGTATCGTCAGTCCGATGTCCGCTATCACCAGCGGGTACGGTTCGCCCACAGCAATATCGTCGAGATGCAGATGACGGTCGAGAATCTCACCGCGACCGCCGTGCAGGCGACCCTGCAGGAGTTCCCGACCCTTTACGCCGCCTACGGGGCGCACGGGCTGGCCAACCTGCACAACATCCTCGATTCGAACGGGACACAGATCGCGGTGGACATACCTGCCAACGACGGGTTCTTCTACAAGAACTTCGAGACGCCGGGCGCTTGGGCGACCCTGCAGAACGACGAGCGCACCTACGGGGTCGGCATCTATTACGAAAATCGCCTGACCGCCTATCAGGCGTGGCAGAAAGAAGGGGTGTTCAACAACATCCGCTCGCGGTTCTCGTTCGGCATCCCCGCCAACGGCTCGGTGACGGCGCGCGCTTATCTCCTGCTCGGCAGTTTTGAGACGATACAGGGACTCGCGGCATGGCTCGACAGCAAACTGCCTCCGTTCGGCCATCTTGACGCGCCGGCCCTCGACAGTGCGCACAGCGGATCGTTCATGGTGAACGGCTGGGTGCTCGACAACAAGGGGGTGGCGTCGATCGCGGCGCGGATAGGATCGGGCGGCGGTGCCTCGGTGACCGCGCTTTCGCTCGACACCGATCGTCCCGATGTCTGCGCCGCCTACCCCGGATACTCTCTGTGTGACGGCAAGGTCGGATTCTCGGGAACGGTGTCGCTCGACGACCGGTATCCCTGTTCATATCTGCTAGAGATCGTCGCGACCGACACCGACGGCAACGAACGGGTCATTGCCCGGAGTCGTATCAGGGTGCAGTGACCGTATCGGTCAACGATCTTTCCACGCCCTCCACCGGCAACTCCACCGAAAAGACCGAACCGGAGTTGACCGTACTGTTGACCGTTATCGTGCCGTCAAGCATTTCGACAAGATTCTTCACGATGGAAAGCCCGAGTCCGAGGCCCTGACGCCGTTTGTCGGCGTCCTCCGCGAGTTGCACGAAACTCTCGAATATGCGCGGTATCTGGTCCTGTGGTATGCCGATGCCGGTATCGATGACCCGGAGCAACAGACGCGGGTGGCCCTGCGCGGCGGTAAGCAGGTCGATCGTCAGGGTCACCGAGCCGCGGTCGGTGAACTTTATCGCGTTGGAAAGCAGATTGATAAGTATCTGACCGATGCGCAAACGGTCGGAGACGATCAGCGGAGGCACCCGGTCGGTCACCGTGGCCGAAAGGTCGAGTCCGCGAGACACGGCGAGCGGCCGACAGGCGGCGACGATGGTGTCGGTCAATTCGCGCGGCGAGAAGGGGCGGTGTTCGATGTAGAGCGTCCCGGCCGATATCTTGGAAAGATCGAGCAGGTCGTTGATGAGTCGCAGGAGCATTTCCGAGGACTGTAGCACCGCCTGATGCATCTTGAGCCGCTCCGCGTTCTTCTCGTCGGCCATCAGCATCTGGGTGAATCCGATGATGCCGTTGAGCGGCGAACGGAGGTCGTGACTCGTCTTGGCGATGAAGAGGTCCTTCATCCGGTTCGCCTCCTCCGCCTTCTCGCGGGCGACGGCGGTCTCATGATGGGCGAGGTATTTGTGTGAGGTGCTGATATAGTTTATCACATGGCCGAACGCGATGAGAGAGATGAAGAGCGCCTGCGTCGCCATCGGTGTATCGGACGAGATGAGCGCCGCCGTGGTCGTGGCGGTAGTGAAAACGGCGAAGGCCACGAGATGGCGCGGGACGAAGATCGCGAGGTCGATGGTCAGTATCGTGACGAGCACCTGTATGGTATGGGAAAGGGCGAACCCGTTCGCGTAGGCGAAAAAGAGCACCCAGAGGAAGACCAGCGCGAAAAAACCATGCAAGAGCGACCAGAGGAACGGTTCGAACCGGGTGAACCACGAAGAGAAGAGGAATATGACCAGGAAGGCGCCCGACAGCCCGAGGTGTGGCCAGAGCGGTGTGTAGGTCGCGTCGGGAAGCACTTGCGAAAGGGAGCCGAACATCGCGAAGGCGATGGCGCAGATGAGCATGAAACGGGGGAACGATATCTTGGCGTATCGCCGGGTCTCTTTCTGGATGGACACGGGACCCTCCCTGTCGGACAGGGCGAATATATATGGAAAAAGGACCTATTGCAATTTTTCGCCTAGCGGTCGTAGGCCGCCACGAGCCCAATCCCTTCGGCGGCGCGTCCCTCGAGGATGAGTCGCCGCATCGTCGCGGTGAGATCAAGGTAGTAATGGATGTTATGGATCGAGTTGAGCACTGCGGCGAGTATCTCTCCGTTCCGGTAAAGATGGTTCAGATAGGCACGCGCGAACGACCGGCAGGTGAGGCAGGAGCATCGCTCATCAATGGGACGGGTATCACGCTCGAACTCCTTGTTCTTGATGTTCATCGTTCCCGATCGGGTGAATAGTTGGCCGTTGCGGGCGTTGCGGGTCGGCATCACGCAGTCGAACATATCGATGCCCGAAAGTATCGCGGTCACGAGATCGCGCGGCGTCCCGACCCCCATGAGGTAGCGGGGCCGGTCGTCGGGCATGAGCGGCGCTATCGTGGCGACGGTGCGGTACATGTCCTCCTTCGCCTCGCCGACCGATAGCCCCCCGAGCGCATAGCCGTCGAAGTTGAGCGCCGCGATCTCGGCGAGATGCTTGCGGCGCAGTGACTCGGAGACGCCGCCCTGCACGATGCCGAAAAGCGCCGCGTCGCCTTTTCGGGCATCGAGACAACGACTTTCCCAACGGGTCGTCCGCTCCATACTGGCGACCATCTCGTCGTCGGAGCAGGGGAGCGCCGGACATTCGTCGAACGCCATCAGGATGTCGGCGCCGAGCGCCTCCTGTATCTCGATGGAGCGTTCGGGCGAGAGGAACTGTTTCGAGCCGTCGAGATGAGAACGGAACTCGACCCCCTCCTCGGTTATCTTGCGGAGCGGCCCGAGACTGAACACCTGAAAGCCGCCCGAATCGGTGAGTATCGGGCCGTCCCAGCCGATCATGCGATGGAGCGAACCGAAGGTCTCGCGAACGAGTTCGTGCCCCGGGCGCAGGAAGAGGTGGTAGGTGTTGCCGAGCACGATGCCGACGCCGGCCTCGCGGAGTTGCTGCGGGAGCACTCCCTTGACGGAGCCCTTCGTGCCGACCGGCATGAAGGTGGGGGTCGGCACCGCGCCATGCGGTGTCTCGATGATGCCGGCGCGAGAGTTGCCGTCACGCTTTTCCACGGTGAATCGTATCACGGGCACCTCCGGTGTTCGATGGCATTATAGCGACGGAACGCGACAGGTCGAGATTTTTTGACAGAGGACTGCTCCCCCGCTAGCATGGCGCGACCGGACGACGGGGTGGCGCATGGATAAAAAGGGACATAACGGTGCCGGACACAGGCAACGCTTGCGGGACCGTTTTTTGAGAACGGGACTCGAAGGATTCTCCGAACACGAGATAGTGGAACTCCTGCTCACGCTTGCCATACCGCGGCGCGATGTCAAGCCGGCGGCGAAAGAACTTGTCCGTCGCTTCGGCGGCCTGCGCGGCGTTCTTGACGCGCCGATAGATGATCTGCGCGCGGTCCCCGGCATCGGCGCGGTGGCGCCGATCGCCCTTAAGATGATCCGTGAGTCGGCGGCGCTGTATCTTTTGAAGGGAGGCGAGGAGGCCCCGTTCCTTGGCGATGCGGGGAAATTGGTCGATTTCTGGCGGATACGCATGGGTGCGCTGCGGAACGAGACGGTGGAGGTCGCCTATCTTGACGCCGGTCATCGGCTGGTGCGCGACGGCGTGGAAACGCTCGCCGAAGGGACGGTCGACCGCGCGGCGCTTTATCCACGACGGGTAGTTGAATCGGCGTTGCGTCGCGGTGCCGCGGCTATAGTGCTCGCGCACAACCATCCGAACGGGATCGCGACGCCGAGCGATGCCGATACGATGCTCACTCGCGCCATAGTCCGGGCGCTCTATACGGTCTCGATACGCATGCTCGATCACATCATCGTGGCAGGCGGCACCCACTTCAGTTTCCGTAACGCGGGACTCCTGTAACTCAAAAAAAAGCCCCCGAGGACCGGGGGCTCATTTGGGGGGGGGGGGGGGGAAAATTTTTTTTTTTTCGAGATGCACTCGACGGGGCAGACGCCTTTGCACGCACCACAGTCGGTGCACTTGGCGGCGTCTATCACATAGGAACTGTCGCCCTGACTGATCGCATCAACGGGGCATTCGGCCGCGCAGGCTCCGCAACTGATGCAAGCGCCGGCATCGATCTTGTGCGCCATGAGAACCTCCTCTTATTCTAAAAAGGATAACACCCGCATGCTCTATCATATTCCCGTACAAGAGTCAACTAGCCCGCTCATTTTTTCTTGTTAGTGTTTTTCTTGTCTGTTTTCAATTTGTTGGGGCGTCCGGCAGGCGGTGGCGGTGTAAAAAGTCGCGGCTGAACATCTTCGGCCTTCTCTTTCTTTTTTGGCGGTCGTCCCGGTCCTTTTTTTTGCACGACCACCTCCTTTCCCCTCTCTTTTTTCTCCGGCTTGGGGGCCGGGGGCTGTTTTGTTGTCTTTGGGTCCGCCACTTTCTTTTCGATGGTGACGGGAGCCGGCTTTTTTTCCGGTAGCGGTTTGGGGGATGCTGTGGGCGGTGTCGGCGGGGTGGTCGGACGAGATACGCTCAACTGCGCGACCTCGACGGGGGTCGTTGACTGCACCGGGGGTTTCACTTTCTCTCCGCCCTTTATTTTGATGATACGGTAGGTCTTGAGGGGGACAAGCGCCCGTTCCGGGATCAGCCCGTGGTCGCCGGTCGCCGCCGAGGCGAACCATTCGCCGAAATCTATCATGCCGCGGTCGCAGACCACCTTTCCGTTGTACTTTTCGCGGAACGATGCGATGGTGTCCGACAGTCGTTCCTGCTCCTCTCCCTGCGGCACCAGTTCGGTCACCACCTCCACCCGCGTCGTGCCGGGGTAGACCACTTCGACAAGATCGATGTTCAGTGTCGCCAGATCGCCCTTTTCGATCTGCCGCACCTCGCCGTTCCTGAATTTCACCACATACACCATGGTTCTCCTCCATCGTAACGATCGTATAAAAAGTCGCCCTGTTCGCTCCTTGAAACGGCCACATATCAGGTTGTAACGGCAGAACGAGGAAAGTCCTGAGCATTTGGTCGTCAGGGACCCCTTACGCGGACAGTAGAGATCCCCGCGCTTTTTCGCCGTATCGAGTTTCTCGTTCAGGTCCATGATCTTGCGATTCAGGCTGGATGCGGAAAGGGTCACCTGTTCCGTGAAAAAGGCCCGGAAGGCGTCGGCTTTCCGCGGACAGCCGGCGACGGGGCAGGAGAGACATTGCGGAAGGTGGACCTTTGCCCCTGTGAGAAGCCCGAGTTGCTCGGGAAAAAGGCAGGTGACCCACATGGTTCCGGACACTATCGACCGCCGCATACTGTTCTGCGGGGCAGTATATCCTGACCGTCCCGGAGCGCAAGAAAAAAGGAAGCGACGGTTGTTGACTTTTAGGTCGGACCTGCTATAGTCGAACCCGAGTTTATCGTAATTTCTTGTCGCGGAGGTAACAATGCGCAGTTATTTCAATCGTTTTATGCTCATTCTCGGTGTGTGGTCCCTTCTGGCGATCGCGTGCAACAGTTACGAGATCGAAGGGAAGCCCGAGATAACCTCGAACCCCCCGAAATGGACCGTTGACTACATCCTGAAGGATGCCGACACCAATGGTACGACCACCGATGAGGGCTCGACGGGGAAACTGAAGTGGAACGAGTTCGTCATCAGCAACAAGGGACTGACCGGCGAACTGCAGATATTCACGATAAACCTTCTCGATCCCGACGGCCGCGTCATCGCGGGCGGCGACAATGTGGAGAAGTTGTTCTCGTTCGAATATTCGAATGTCGGCAGCAACGGCAAGATCATCGTTGGCGAAGGCGAGGGCTACACCGCGGTCGCGAACCAGGACGGTACGCCGGCCTTCACCTTCGACAACTATCGCAATGAACGGTTCGTCATCGCCCCGCTGTGCCCGCTCGTCAGCGCGTTGACCCCGATGACCAGCGCGTGCCGCACTGGTTTTGATCCCAGAGAGTACAACACCTACTTCAAGGTCAGACTGAACTACAAGCAGTTGGCTCCCGAGATATACAAGGACATGTTGAGTGGAGACATCAAGGACGAGGGTAGTTACGCGATAGAATTCTGCACCAACGACCCCGCGAAGGAAGCATCGCCGACCACCTGCAAAGAGGGCACCTCCTACAAGGTGCAGATATACCGCTACCCCAACCTGCCTCCCAAGCCGTTCATTGGTCTGAAATATTCGAGCCCGATCGGCGGTTACAAGGACCACCGGGTCATCAAGGACTGGGTCAACATGGAGGTCAACCTTTCCTGTCCGCGGAAAGAGGGCGCCGACGAGGCGACCTGCAACAAGATAATATCCGACACCGTTTCAGGCCCCGACACCATCTCGACGAACGATTTCCGCGATCAGTGTTGCGCCGCGAACTGGGAGGAGCAGTACTGCCTCAAGTATCGCTGGGAGATGGTCGAGACCCCGACACCTCTTGCTCCCGAGACCCATATCGGTCTCGACAACATCCCGCTCGGCGGCGAAGGCAACTGGTACGAGGCCTGTGGTGAACTCGATCCGACGCTTGCCTCGTTCAAGGGCTACATGATCACCCCGACGCCCGAGGGTAAATACTACAAGGTCAGTATGCAGGCGGTCACGATAGACAAGCAGACCCAGTTGGAGAGCGAGATCACCGAAAAGATAGACGCTCCCAACATCATCCCTGCGGCCCGCGTCATGGTGCAGTTGACCTGGAAAGAAGGCCTGCAGACCCGCGCGGAACTCGACCGGCAGGAAGGGGTCGCGGTCGATCTTGACCTGCACCTCATCAAGAAAAAAGGCATGGATGCCTGCCGGAACGATGCGGGCGCTGACGGACTCATGTGCACCGTTATGTCGCGTCCCGATCTCCCGATAGACACCCCGACCCACGACGATTGCCACTGGAACGATCTCGGCCTGAACGGCGAGTATGTCTTCACCGACTGCAACGGGGAATTCAAGACCATCGGCTGGTACGCCGCATTCGATCTCGATAACCGCTGGGGCGGCGGTGATTACACCAACCCCGAGACGATAAACCTCGGCCCGATAACCGACGAGAACCCCAAGGACGGCAAACCCGATGTGAACCCGTATGACGACGAGTATCTGGTGATAGTGAACTACAACAACTGCCAGAACCTCAAATCGGGCGGGGATGAGGCGCCGTGTCAGGATGGTGGCGCCGAATACAATGTCCACGCGAAGGTCGAGATCTTCGTGGACGGCAAGGTGGCACCGCGCGAAGGGAAAACGGATGATGATCCGTTGAGCAGAACGAAATTCGTCATCCGTCCCCGCGAGTGGATCGTCATCGGGACCTTCACATGGGATGGCACCCTTACCCCCTCGACCCCGGGCTGGGTGGGCGACGCGGTCGTGCACGACCTTCCGGCGACCCACGCGAAGGTCTGTAAGTACGAGTCCACCCACTGCAAGAATGTGACCATCTGGGATTATACGGCCTACGAGACCTGGGTGACCACCCCCACGCCGATAGATGACGAGTTCGGCGGCGGTAGCGGCACCTGCGAAGATTACGGCTCGAGGCAGTGATCCCTCTGCGTCCCGCGGTCGATATGACGCGGGATATCCCTCTCAATGCCTTCCCCATCATGAAGAACGGTTCGCTTTCCCTCCTTTCGTCTCTTGCCATCATACTTTGTGTCGAGACCTTAAGCGCCAAGGAGGAGTACCGTTATGAGGTGCTCGTAGCCGGCGCGCCGTCCGGGGAGGTGGTTGACACCTGGGAAGAGGCGACGGTCGGCGGGCAGTGCGTGGTGAAAAGCGAAAGTGCGATGCGGATCGTCCTTTCCCGCGGCGGGTTCGATCTGGCCATGAGCACCCGGACGGTGGCCGAAGCCGACTGCGGCACCTACCGACCGCGGTCGCTTTCGGTGACGCGCGATGAGGGGGGCGGACCTATCGTTACGACGGTCCGGCGCGAGGGCGATCTTCTGGTATCAAAGACCGAAAAGAACGGCGTATCCGAAAAGGGAACACTGAAACTCGACGGTACATCGGTATTCTTCGGCATGTTATTCCGCAAGTATCCGGTGGAATATTTCCTTAAAAAGGGAGAGGTCCCGGCGATATCGGAGGAGGGGCTTACGGTACGCAACCTTTCCTTCGTGGGGCGTCGTGCCGGAAAAGATGTTGTCATCGACATGGAGTATGCGGGGGTGCCGATAACGGTCACGGTGCGTGACCGCGTGGTCGTCCATTCGATCATGAACGGTGGCCTTATCGTCTATCGTCTCCGTGGTGCCGGTGATCTGCCGATGGTGGCCGGGAAGGGTCTTTCGAACGATGTACTGGCGGCGACGGCTCTCCCGAACGAAGGTCTGACGGTGAAGAACCCGCGGCGCCTTGCCCGACTCGTGATGAGCGTCGAAAAGATGGGACCCGATCCCGAAGAGGCCTGCGGGCAACGGTCTGAAAAAAAGGGTGACTCCCGCGTCATCAGGGTCGAGCGACCTGAAAAACCCTGCGCCGGTGAAGTTCTGCCGGTCGATACCGCCGCGACCATTTATGAGGACAAGGATGCCCCGATCATTCAAAAGACCGTGGCGCGCTGGCGTTCGATAAGCGAACGGAGCGTTCTGGTCAGAAAGGTCGTTTCTTTCGTCTATGGTCATATCACCGACAAGAACTACCGGCACGGTACACTTTCGGCCAGTGAGACGCTGGAAAAAAGATCCGGCGACTGCACCGAGCACGCGGTGCTGGCCGCGGCGCTCCTCAAGGCGCTCGGGGTCCCGACGCGGATGGCATACGGACTCGTCCTCTCCGATGACGGTCGATTCTTTTTCCACAATTGGATATTGGTCCATACCGGCACCGGTTGGACGAACGCCGACCCGACCTATGACCAGTTCCCGGCTGATGCGGCGCGACTGTTCATGACAAGCGGCGGCGCCGGCACCGCGGAGCGGGAGGATCTTTCGCTCTCCATCCTCAATATCCTGCGTGGCGCCCGTTTTACGGTCACGGGGTTCTCCCATGAATAACGGTAGGCCGTTCGTCATACTCTTCCTCCTCCTGATAGGGGGCCCGCTGTTCGCCGATCAGGAACGGGGCGATATCGAAATGCTTTCCATAGACGCCCGTAATGCGGCGAAAGGCGGCGGCGCGGTATTCAGCACCTTCGGGCAGTTCGGAGACAATCCCGCCCTCGGTGCCGTGGAGCAGAAATTCTTCGTCGGCTCTTCCTATCTGTTCACCGAATCGTTCTCCTTCGCGGCCGCCGACAACAAAATGGGCGCGTTCGCTGGCGGTCTTATGTACGATCGCCATAATAAACTGAACACGGTCAAGACCAACAGCGCTTTCCAGGTCGTCGACTGGTTCATGTTCGGCTTTAACCTCAAATTCCTTTCGGGGCCGTTCTATCCCCTGCAACGGAAGATACTGAGTCTTACCGCCGATATCGGCGTCCTGTTCAACATAAAGGACATCGCCTATATCGGCGCCTCGTTCAACGATTTCGTGCCTATCGGGGACAACCTGCCGATGCGGGTGACCGGGCAGTGCGAGTTCAACCTGTACGAACGGATGTTCCTGCTCAATATCGCCGGATCCTACCACATCGATCATCGCGAGGAGTCGGTGCCCAACCGTCGTCCGCAGGCCGCTTACGCCGACTTTTCAACCGGGTTCGAGTTCCGGTACGCATGGTTCTCCTCGCAGATCGGCGTTCACACCAGTTCGTTCGCGCGCGACCTCACCTTCGATGATCTTCTCAAAACGGTGGGTGTCGGGTTCTACAAGGAGCGTGAGATAAAGAAGAATAAGAAAGGCGAGGATGAAGAGGAGGACGGCGGCGGTGTCTATGCGGGGGTCTACATCACCCGCACCTTCATTACTTTTGCCGTCACCTTTGTCTGGGAGCCGAAGTAGCGCTACTCCAATCCGACGAGCGCCTTGATGTACTGATGCCGTTCCCATGCCGCCGGATCGCCGTGCCCGCTCTGGGAAAGTCTGCCGCGGAACTTGTCGAGAGACGCCAGATCATGTTTCTGCATCCATGAAGAGAGTTCTGTCGTCATGGTCCTGAGGTGCTCGACCCGGTGTTTATAGAGGGCCGAACAGACCTGTACGGCGTCGGCGCCGGCCAGCAGGTATTTCGCGGCATCCTCGCCTGAATAGATGCCGCCCGAACCGGCGATGGAAAGCTTCGTCTTTCCGGAAAGGAGCGCGATCCAGCGCAGGGCGAGCGTCACATCCTCCCGGGGCGTCAGCAGATAGCCCGACCGGAGTTCGAGCGAATCCACATCGATGTCTATCTGGTAAAAACGATTGAAGAGGACGACCCCGGCCGCTCCGAGCCGGTCTATTTTCCGTATCAGGGCCATCGGATTGGTGAAGAACGGTCCGATCTTGACGACCAACGGTATCTTCAACCCCTGTAAAAGGTTTTGCACGATAGCCAGGATGCGTGATTCTATATCGGCGCTTTCGGCGTTGGGATCATGCGTCAGGAAGCCGATGTTCGCCTCCAGCGCGTCAGCCCCGGCCTTCTGTATCCGGAGCGCGTAGTCCTGCCACCACTCGGAGGACACGCAGTTGAGGCTCGCGATGACCGGTATCTTCGCCGTTTTTTTAGCGCCGCGGATGAGTCCCAGATAGTCCTCCGGGCCGAGATCCATGCTCATCTGGTGGATATAGGCGGCCGCTTCTGTGTGGTAGGTCATGCCAAGATCCGGGTCGGCGGCGCGCACCCGTTCCTCGTAGATCTGCTCCTCAAAAAGTGATTTGAGGACCACCGCGCCGGCGCCCGCCTCTTCGCAACGGTGTATCTTTTCGATGGTGTTGGTGAGGCTGGAACTGCTCACGATGAAGGGGTTCGCAAGCGACAATCCCGCATACTGCGTCGCCAATCTGGTCATGGCCGGATCCTCCGTAGGGTCATAGGCTTTAACACATCCTGTGATCGCGTTATTTCGCGCCGGTGGCGTTCGCTCCCGGGGCGATGGTCTTATCAAGATAGTCTTTCGGGATGAGGAGCATGGCCGGCGTCAGTGAGATGGGGGCGAGCGACACCATCTTCTGATCGACCTTGGGCAGTTTTTTGTTGAGAGGGATCTTGATCATGCGGACGATAAGCCCTTCCGCCGCCGCTTGTTCCCGTATCTTCTCATCGACGGCGCGATATTTCACCAGCGTTTCGGGAAGCAAGGCGGCGTATTTTTTACGATACTCAAGGACCGGGCTGTTCTTCAGTTCGGGCGCGACCCATATCTCGGCATATTCCTTCCCGTCAACTTTTACGACGGAACGAACGGCCTGCCACGGGCCCACGGTGTCTGTTCCCTTCTTCTCGAATACGATCTTCGGTTCGATCTTTTCAGGGTTGGCGTACCCGCCGCTTTTGAGTCCGTTCGCGATGCCTTCGGCGAACTTCAGATAATCGCTCAGTTTCGATACCTGAAAACTCTTCTGGAAATGATTGATCAGCGTTATTTTGTCGTTCTGCAGGTCGATAATGGTCTCGGTGCTACCGGTGTCGGCCTCGTTGACCACCTTTATATAGTGGTCGCTGAAATGGGAATGTTTGGTCACCTTACTGCCGTTGACCAGGACCTCTTCGGTGACCTTCCATCCGGCCTCTTCGGCGGGATAGAGCGAGCCCACGAGAAAAAGAGCCGTCAAGAAACAAAAGGCGCGCATGGCGTTCTCCCTCTTATCAGTCTATCCCGTTACCGGAAGCATTGTAGCGTGTCATCGCTGTTTCTCAATAAATTTCTGGAGATTTTTCTCGCTGTTGGAGAAAAAGATGGTCCGGTCGGCGGCGGTGGTTCCCGGGGTGACCTCTTCGTCGATATTCAAAAAACGGAGGCGGTGACCGGGGAAAACCATGCCCCGCGCGACAGAAAGATCTTCCGCAAGGTCGCGTTCATCGAGTGTCGAAAAAAGGGTGGCCGCTTCGGGAGGTCGGGAAGCGCCGCTCAGGATGAAGCGGGCGCCCTGCTTATCGATGTTGATATCCAGTGTCAGGATATGTTTCATCGGGAGGGATGGGAGTTTTCCCGTTCCGTTCCGCCTGATATGAATGAGCGTGGCATCGTAATTGAAGAAGTCGAGCGTTTCCCGGAGTCTTTTCGAATCCATATCAGAAAGGGTGTCGCGTACGAAGATGACCGGCGCCGTCCCTTTGAGCAGGGGAATGGTGTCGCGGAGCCACGCCGCCTGCCGCTGGTCGAAAAGGAAGGCGACCGGGAGGTCCTTTGCCTTGAGATCGTTGATGATATGCCGGGGGGTCCTGGGGTCCACATAGACATACGAGGTGCCGGTTTCCGGCAGCGCCTTTTCCTTCACCGCCAGCACCGGAGAGAACTCTTTCTCGGCTCCGTACAGTATCGATACGGAAAAGAACAGGGACACACTGAAGAGCAAGGAGGAGATCTTTTTCGGCAAGTTCCGCTCCTACTCGGTGGTCAATCGCATATAATATCCGAAGGTGTTGTCGATGGTGGTTATGCTGGAGGGAAGGCTCGCGTAAGAAGTCGACTCGCCGCCGCCGAGGTGCGATCCGAAGGCGAGAGAACTGGCGTTAAGCGATGTGGCGGCGTAGTAGGTCGGGTCGGGATAGGAGATATCATCGGTCGTCCCGAAGAACACGCCGATGAAATAATAGTACCCGCTGGTCAGGCTCACCGATATGGTGCCCGAACTGTACCAGTTGCCGGTGCCGCTCCCGGAGTTGGAAGAAACGGTCTTTTGCGAAAGCAGACTGTAGGTACCGTCCTGAGAGGATGAAGAATAGACCGCGTAGGTGATGTCGAGGTAGCCGTTAAATAACATGTAGGTCTCTATCTCGGTCAGCGTCCGCGAGGAGGAGCAGGAGAAGTAGTTCCCTTTCAATCGGTCGCCGTAGGTGTAGTAGTTCGCGCTCGAGCCGATGGTGTCGATCACTTCTGTCGACTCATAGTCGCACCCTGCCACGCCGGGATCGACGCAGATCATCCCCCAATAGGAGCAGTCTTCCATATAGGTCCAGTGGTAGCACCCATCCTCGCCCTGTACGCAATCGTCCACCTGATCGACATAGGTCGGGTTGCACCGGCGATCGCCGCTGGTACAATCGCTGGTACAGTCATAGACGCAGTAGGCGTCATCGTTCGAGAATTCGCATATCTGCGCCGGGGTGTTGAGATAGCAGTAGGTGGTGTTCGACCAGATGAGACAGCCATCCCAACCCATCGCGCAGGTCTGGACGGTTTCGTTGAAGCACCGCTCGCTTCCCTGGGGCGAGCAGGCATTGACACAGGAGGAATCGGTGTCGGGGATCTCGGTATCGGTGTCGGTCACGGCGTCGTCGGTCGGTACGATGTCGCTGTCGGTGGGCAACTCCTCGCAGGTAGCGGTGTCCCAGCCGTCGCAGGTCGCGTTGCACTTGGCCTTGCCGCCCGAGTAGGCGTACGGGTCTATCTCGACGCAGTTCTTGACCTTGGTCGTGCTATTAGTTCCCTTATCGCAGGTCTCGCCGGTGTTGAGTACATCATTACCGCACATCTCTGCGGTGATGCAGGTGGCGGTGTCCCAGCCGGAACAGTCGTTCTTGCAATCGGCGGTGCCGCCGATGTAGGCACCGAGCGAGATGCAACTCATGGTCCCGCCGTCACAGGTCTCTCCGGTTTCTACCTCATTGTTGCCGCAGACCGGTAATTTTTCATCACAGGTGGCGGTGTCGTAGGCCGAGCAATCGGTAAGACACTTCGCCTTGCCGCCGCTGTATTTGTTCGCATCTATGTCGACGCAGTTCTTCGTGTCGCCATCACAGGCCTCGGGTCCTTCCTTGACATTATTCCCGCATTCGTGCGGTACCTCATCGCAGGTGGCGATGTCCCAGCCGGAACAGTCGGGGAGGCACTTTGCCTTACCGCCGCTGTAGAGCACGGGATTTATGGCGATGCAGAATTCGGTGTTCCCGTCACACGGTTCGCCGCCGTCGACAAAGCCGTTCCCGCAGGTAGCCGCGAAATCGGCGTCATTCACTGCGAGGTCGTCGTTGTCGCCGAGCAGATCGTCGTTGTCGCCGAGGGCGCTGTTGTCGTTGGTCTTCTTGGTTCCCTCGCTGCAGGCGAAGGCGAGAAGAACGAACGAAAGGAACAGGACCGCCAGGTTCATCGTGCGTTGCATGGTTTCTCCTCCCGCATATAAAAAACAGCGAAATCATACTCCAAGGCGCTCGTCGGAGCAAGGAAATCTTCGAGAGAGGATATCTTCATGGCTTTTCGGGGCGCCGATAGAAAGAGAGAAAGGTCTCCCCGTACCCCTTTTCTTTGCGTGTCCAGTCCGCCAGTTGCTCGGGTAGTTCGCGGTCGGTCTCGGCGACGATGATGCCGTCGGGCGCGACGATGTTCCGTTCTATGCAGCGTCGTATCAAGGGGACCACGCTATCACCCAGAGCGTATGGTGGGTCCATGAATATGACATCTGCGGGGATCGGCAAACGATCCTCCCATGCGGTCGAGAAGATATCGGCATGCAGGAAAAGTGTTCGCGCGGCGATCCCCAGAATGTCCGCCTGCCTGTTCAGGTGGGTCAGGGTCTTTATGTCCTTGTCGATGAATATCGCTTGTCTGAATCCCCGGCTTATCGCTTCTATGCCGACGGCACCGCTGCCCGAGCAGAGGTCTAGAAAAGATCGGTCTTCGAAATTCGTCAAGGCATAGAGGGTGTTGAAAAGGGCCGCCCGTATCTTTTCTCCGGTCGGTCGTATCGTGGCTCCGCGGGGAACGGCAAGCAAGCGACCTTTCAGGAAACCTGAAGTGATGCGTATAGGCATAAGCGGAAGCCCCGCTATTTACAGGCGGCGATAAGATCCTCGACCTGCGCGCGATCGGGTGCGTCCGGGACCAGAGAGATATATTTCCGGTAGTTCTCACATGCGCCGGCGGCGTTCCCGGTCGATGCGTAGGCGATGCCAAGGAATTTATAAACTTTTCCCGCGCGCGGCCTTATCTTCAAGGCATCCTTGTAGGCATGTATGGCGTCATTGAACCGTTGTTCACCGATCGCCCGATTCCCCTCAGCAACAAAGGCGTTGAACTCATCGTTCCCCGGTCTCTTTTTGGCAGGTTTCTGCGCCACGGGCTTCGGTGTGTTCTTTACAGGATCGGGGATCGGAGGTGATGGCGTGGGCTTGATCTCGGGTGCCGGTGCGGGTTCCGGAGCAGGGGCTGGCTCCGGAGCAGGGGCTGGTTCCGGTGCAGGGGTGGGTTCCGGTGCCGGTGCGGGTTCCGGTGCAGGAGTGGGTTCCGGAGCAGGGGCTGGTTCCGGAGCAGGGGCTGGTTCCGGAGCAGGAGCGGGTTCCGGTGCCGGAGCAGTTTCCGGTGCAGAGGAGGGAAGGGGGTTCTGCGCGGAGAGCGGTTCTTCATCAGAACCCGAGAAGAGATAATAGGCGCCACCGATGATGAGCATTACGAGCAAGGTCATGCCCATGAGCGTCGGTAGAGAAGCCCCCCTTTTCTTCTTGACGGGAGGTGGCTCCTCTGCACCGAGTTCCTTGAGGAGTTCGGCTATCTCATGTTCCTCCTGGTACGGCTTTTTGCTGAAGAACTCTTCAGAGAGATTGATCACTTGAGCGCGACTTTTCTCTTCGGTCGAGGCGCTCTTTTGCGCACCAGCGGTACTCAAGGGTTGGTCGGTGGTTGAACGAGCATGGTCTCGCGGGGTTTCAATGGATGCCGGAGTGTTTTGCGGAGCCGACTCGACCGGTTGGTCAGAACATTCGGTGTTAGAACTTCCGCACAGAGGGCATGTCTCTATCTTTTGGGGTATCTCGGCGGAAAAACCGCAATTGTTGCAGACGAAATTCATGAACCGTTCTATTTGACCGGTTTTGCTTTAATGACCGGTTTCCCCTCTTTCTCCTCGATCACGAAGGAGACATCCCGACAACTGTATTTGCTCATGATGGAGACACGATTGGTTTTCAGTTTTGCGAGAAACGAGGTTTTTTCCTGATCCGTTACTTTTTCCCCGTTTTTCTCCTTGATGCCACGATAGGTATCCCAGAGGGCGGCATAGGGGTCAGCATTGTCGACCGGTTGCGCGATCTTCGGGTCGGTGCCGCCGGTGCGGACGGTCTTTGAGGTGTCTGTAGCGGGAGCCGGGTCCCGTTTCTTGTCGAAAGAGGGTTCGGGTATCTCGACCTCTTCATCCTTTATTTCGGGGACCAAGGCTGAGAGCGAAGAGCCGTGGCCTACCGATTCGTTATGTTTCTGGTAATTTCCGATGAGGTGGTTCAGCGACGAAACAACGATACCTGCGCCATGGCTATATTTGTGCAGTACCAGTTTCTCTCCGATCCTAAGCCGGGAGATATCGGCGGCGAGTCTCTTGAATCCGCGGTCGACATCATAGGTGATAAGAATAGTGAAAATGAGCGTGATGATGATGGTCGCGAGCGCATACAGACCTATGTAGGTGACGCTCTTGTTATAGACATCGTAACCGGGCAGAGCGCTCATGAATCCCACGAAGGTCGTCCTGCCACCGGCCGATCGGATATCGGAAGGCAGGGAAAAAGACGATATCTGAAGCCAGCGGTCGATGGGGCGGGGAGCATTTCCCGCAAGAATATCGTCTACCGCCGCCTGTATCTGCGTCTGCCTCTCGCCCGAATTGATCTTCAAGAGGGATTCCTTATTAAATTCGTACAACAGGGTGCTGTCCGCGTAGACCTGTGCGGGGAAGGTCACCGATACGCCGCTCAATGCTTCGCGGATAGGGACAAGGGTCACCGCTATCATCCGTTTCGGTCTATCAAGTCCCAGATCGACATTGAACGGAGCTACACCGATGAGGTATCTTTCGCCTTCCGTTTTCAGCATACCGTCGGAAGCGACCCCGTCACGGATGGCGCGATCGACGGCCGGCACTCCCGCCATGGAATTGAAGATGCGAAAACTCCCGGTCACCAAAGAGCCGTTGCCGTCAAGAAAGGCGAAGAGGAGGTTGGCGTCGATCCCTTGCGTGTCGAAGACCACCTGCTTGGTCTTTTTATCGGTAGTGACCTTGAGTTTCGAAGATATATCGAAGGAGCGGGTGATGAGTTCGTACTGGTGGTTCTTTATCCGTTGTTCGAGGTATCGGAAGGTGTTATCGGCTCCCTGCTGGAAGTTTATCCTAGTGACCAGATGGTCAAAAAGATTGAAGAACAGGAAGGAAAGGAATGCGAGGACGCTGGAGATGAAGAAGAACACTTTGATCTTGAGCCAGACATTTCCCAACATAACAGCCCCTCCGTAACTATGGTTGCTGTTGCGATGCGCCTACATTCGGAGCGCCAGCCGGCCCCGGACGGTCAGAAACGGGAGATCGGGAGAGGATGCGGCTTCCGGTAAAGGTCGTCGAGTCACTACGAAAGACCTCGCGATCGGCTATCCGGTAGGAGACATCCTGCACCGAGTCACCGACCATCGAGAAATCCTCTTGGAATATCTGCCGGAAGGCATAGTAGATTTTAAAGGAGTAGGTGCCGGGATCCAGCACCGGCAGGTCTATCCGCAAGGAGGGGCCGCGCACCGGGAAGATCACGCAGGCCGCGAGCACCTTGACATAGATCTTGCAGGTCGGGTTCCGATTGTCGATGAAGGTGTAGGTGCCGGTGCGCATGAAGGCGTAGGGCGCGGTGGTGTTCGGTTTAACAATGAATTCTTTGGTCACGGTGCCGGTGTCATCGATAACGGTGAACTCCCGCGCGAACGACTCCCCGTTCTGTAGAAGGAGTTTTCCGTCGATCTTAAGGAGGAAATAGTTGCGGTTGACCGAAAGGCCGCGGAGATAGGCCGTTTCGTCGGTCGGAGCTCCCTTATCGGTGCCCTCCAGCACGGCATAATACCCTTCCGGTTCCCATATTTTTTCGGGGGCGAGTGCCGATATCTGATGGTAGTTGTCCTTGATCGGAGCCTCCGGCATGGTCTCTTCGCGGGAGACCGCGGAAGGCGTGTATGTGACAGTGACCGTCAGTTTTCCGGCATACAGCATGATGGGAAAACAAACCGGGATCAGGGAAAGAAGACCCAAAGACCCTTTCACGCTCATCTCCGTTTCAGTCTTTTTATCTCTTCCAGCGCCTGTTGTTGGCGACCGGTGTCTCCCGCACTGTAGTAAAGATTGGCGATCTTTTCAAGAATTTCCGCTTTTGAATCGTCATCGGTCGCTTTTTCGAGCGCTTTTTGAGCATATTTGAGGCTCTGAGCGTTCTTGCCGCTCTGGAACCACGCATCGGATATGGCGATCAGGTATTTCGGGTCGGTGCCGTTCATCTGCGCTGCCTGCTCGAAATAGCCGATGGCCTCGGCGATCATGCCCATCGAGAGGTGGACTATCCCCATATTGTAAAAATCTTCGGCCGATTGGTCGGCTCCCCGCATGGTCTTCGAGAGCGATTCCTTGACCTCGTCAAGTGTGTCGGCGATGTTCTCTTCCTTTTTCAAGGGAATGATGTCGCGGAAACCGACAAGCAGTTTCGACTCCGGGTAACTGGACACCAGTTCCTGCAGAAGTATCGTCGCGCTTTGATAGTCCTCTATGCTGATGAAGAACTCCAATTCATCCAGTCGTTTCTGTTCCGGTTCGCGTATCTCATTCAGTTCGGTCAGCAGGTCGCGCGCCATATCGGCGAATTCCTTGTCGGCCGCCGAAAGTGCCGGGGGGGGCGAGGGAGCGGCTTTTTCTTCCTCGGGGTCGAGAAGAAGAGGGGACTCGGCGTGATGATCGACCTTCAGGGAAGGAGGAGCGGTCGGTGCATCCTCCGGTGTCGAAAGCATCATGGGCCGCTCTTCCATGCTTGCGAGCACCTCGTGCATCTGCTGGAAGGCCTCGGGCATGATCTCCAACATGTCTTTCGCATCGTAAAAGATGCTCTTTGCGTGCGCTTCGTCGCCATTCTCAAGATAGACCGTTATCAACTGGAAAATGGTCTCGGCGCCGGATCGGATGTCGTTCTTTTCGATATATATCTCAGCGATGAGATCAAGTATATCGACATCCTTCTCCCAGGACGGATAGGTTTTCAATCTTTCCAGTGCTCGGTCAAAAAGACGGTAACTCCGGAAGACCTGAGCCTCTTTGATGGTCTGACGCGAAGATGCGGAGCGTTGTGCGGTCTCGCTTTCGGGCGCCGGCTCCTTCTTTTCCGGAATGGCGCTCTCTTGAGGGGTCGATGGCGTGACCGGCGGGGTCGATATCGCCGATCTTTCATGATCATCGAGTTCTATCTCGATATCTTCGTCTTCCTCGTCATGTTCGTCTCCCGCGATGTCGACCGAGGCGGAGGCTATCTTCCCCGAAATGATGTCGCGAAGTCGCCCCTCTTCGTTAAGCGCGAGGAGCGCCTCGGTGTCGCGCGGGTTAAGTTCGAGCACCTTACGATAATATTTGCGGCTTTCTTCGGTCGAGTGTCTTTCCTGATAGAGGGATGCCAGTTGTTTGTAGACCGCTTCCAGTTTCTCTTTCTCCCCCATCCGTTCGAAAAGAAAGGCGAGTTGTTCGAGGAGGTCGGTGGATTCCGGGTCGGCGAGAAGCAACTTGTGAAGCATGGAGAGCGCCTGAGGGTGATTCCCGCTTTTGATGTAGGCCTTCACCAGTTCGCGCCCGATGTCGGGATTCTCGTTCTTGGCAAGATAGAGCAGTTTGAGGACGGCGACATAATCGGCGCTTTTGTTGGTGCTCTTCAACGATACCATGAGCGGCGTCAGGATCTTCTCCGCATCGTGGTACATCTTTTCCGTGACCAGAAGCGTCGCGAGTTTTATCGCATAGGAGATGTTCTGGGGCTGGATCTCGACTATCTTTTTGAGTATGGTCGTGGCGGCTGCCTTGTTACCGGTATTTATGAAGTAATTCACGGCGGTCTGATACCGCATGACCGCGTCTTTAATAAGCCCGTCATCCTTGTCGAGATCGGCGAGAAGCACATTGATGCGCCCGTGGTCGGGATTGATGGCAAGCGCCTGTTTGAGCACCGCCTTGGCCTTGTTGAAGAACCCCTTCTTTTCGAAAAGAAGAGCGACCTTCTCGTACACTTCGATGGCCTTTTCCTCTTCGCCGGCACGGGTGTATAGTTCCGCGAGACGGATATAGTTGCGGTCGTTATCGGGCTCTTTTTTTATGAGTGCGAGGTACTGATCTATCTCTTCGGATTCCTTCGTTTTCTTCGGAAACCCGAACAGGTTCTTTTTATTGGTCACTTCGCCCAAAACCGGCCCCGATCACTTCTTAACGCGTTCGACATACTTGAAATTCTCGGTGGTGTTCACGCGGACAACATCGCCGACACCGACGAACATGGGTACCTGCACCGTGCCTCCGGTGGTCACTTTTGCCGGCTTGAAGGAACTGGTGACGGTGTCCCCTTTGTAGCCGGGCTCGGTCTCCGCTATCGTGAGTTCGATGAACTGCGGTAGTTCGACCGAGATGGGTGAGCCGTTGTAGAACTGCACGAGGACCCGCTCGTTCTCACGCATGAAGGGTATGGCGTCCTCTATGATCCGCTCGTCGATGGTTATCTGTTCGAAACTCTCTTGGTCCATGAAGTGATAGTGATCGCCGTCATGGTACAGATACTCCATGGTGCGCTCATCAAGGTCAGGCTTCTCGACCTTGTCGCCGTTTAAAAAAGTGTATTCGGATATGGAGCCGGAAAGGATGTTGCGGAGCTTTGTCTTGATGACGGCCCGCCTTTTCTGCTGGATGTGCACCATGTCGACGATCGCATAGGGCACCCCTTCCATCTCTATTTTTAAACCGCGCCGGAACTCGGATGTCGATATCGAGACCATGAAAAGACCTCCATGCAGTGGAAAACAAAAAATCTTAATCGCGGTAATGTTATATGTCGATGTTTCATTGTCAAGATAAAACGGCATCGAAAAAGATGGTGGGGGCGGTCCGGTTTCTCGATGGTCCGGAAAAGGTGACAGTTTTTCGTGTCAGAGTGGCATCTTGTCGGCGGACAGGATATCTTTTGTTTGTAATCGCATGGAAAGATTGATGAATAAAAATGGCATACGAGTTGCATATCGTGCCCTTTTTTTGTAATATCGGCGGTCGATACAAGGCGTTCGTTCCGAGCAGGAGGTACACAGATGAAGAAATATCGCATCGCGGTGGTCGGCGCGACGGGGGCGGTCGGTCGAGAATTGCTCTCCATACTTGGTGAGCGGCATTTCCCGATAGCGGACATCACACTGTATGCAAGCGAGAATTCACGGGGTGCGACAGTCGAATATCGCGGCTCGGAAGTGCCGATCACGGTCCTTTCAGAGCCGACCGCCAAAGAGGCGAGGCACGACATCGTCTTTTTTTGCGCGGGCGCGCTCGTCTCCTCCCGTTTCGCGCCGATCTTTGCCCGTCACGGCGCCGTTGTCATCGATAAAAGTTCCGCCTTTCGCATGGAACCCGATGTGCCGCTCGTGGTGCCCGAGGTCAACGGTCACCTGCTAAAAAAAGGCCTTGCGGAAGGATATATCGTGGCAAACCCGAACTGCTCGACGATACAGCTGGTCCCGTATCTTCAGGTATTGGACGATCTGTTCGGCCTCAGGTCGGTCGTGGTGAGTACCTATCAGAGCGTCAGCGGCGCCGGGCAGAAGGGTATCGAGGAGTTGCAACGCCAAACGGCCGAGGTGTTCTCCTGCAGAAGTGCGGTCCCCGAGGTTTTCCCTCAAAGGGTCGCGTTCAATGTCATTCCGCACATCGACAAGTTCCATCCCGACGGTTACACGGAAGAGGAGAAAAAACTCATCAACGAATCACGCAAGATACTAGGGAAACCTGACCTCGACATCGATTGCACGGCGGTGCGTGTGCCGACCTTTTATGGTCATGCCGAGTCGGTGACCGCAGATCTTGAGCGACCGGTCGACATCGAGCGATTGCGCGTCGCCATCAGCGAAAAGAGGGGTCTTGCGCTTATGGATGATCCGGAGAAACTGGTCTATCCTACGCCGGCTGATGTCGCAGGAAGGGATGCCATATTCGTTGGCCGTATCAGGTACGGACGGTCCGGTGCGGATCGCACGAGGGTGCAGGCGTGGGTGGTCGCCGACAACATCAGGAAAGGTGCGGCGCTTAACGGGGTTCAGATCGCCGAGATGGTCATCGGCAAGGAGCTGGCATGAGAAAGTTCACCGTGGTGATGGTGTTGTTGGCGGCAACGATCCTTGCCTATGCCGAGGATGTTTCCGAGATATCGTTCGATCCGACGCACCGAGAGATCAATAATAACGGCTCTCTCGAGATATACTTCGATCTCCCGCAATTGAGCGCGGTCGAAGAGGTCTATCTCGAGGTGCTGGTCAATGGTATGACGACGGTGTTCCCCGGGTCCTCGCGCAGTAGCGGGGACCTTTCCGCGACCGGGAACCGCCTTTCGGTGAACGGGTCCGATCTTTATGATCTTGCCGGCGGTGCAGTGATCTTTTCCCGATCGTTTGCCGCAGGATCGGACGATGATGATCTCCTTTCGGACAACGAGATGACCGATGAGGTGACCGTGCCGGACGACGAAGGCACCCATGACGACCTGCTATCCGACGACGATGTGATCGAACAGGATGACTGGCCGGCGGAACGAGATGGTCAGTACAATTTCAATCTGGTCGTCGTCGTTGACCGGGACGCCGTCGATGACGATGTGGTCTCTGATAACGATATCGATGTCGACACCGATACCGTTACCGACAACGATACGGCTCTGGTCAGGCAGCCCTTGTTGTACGGTACGGATGAGACGAGAGAGCTGTTCACCGTTCGCCTCGACAATGTGCCCCCGGCGGCTCCCTCCGCCGTTAAGACCGAAAGCGGCAATCGGAAGATATACCTCGCGATAACGCGGCCCGAGATCGATGCGCAGGGAAAGAGCGGCGAATCGATCGGGCGTTACCATGCGGAGATGGAAGGCCTTTTCGTCTACGAGGGAAAGGAGAAAAGAACCACCCTCTCCTTCACCTTCGACCTGAAAGAATCGCAACGGTCCGACGAGACGGCGACCTTCACTCTTGAGGGCAAGGACGGGTACGGGCTCGTCAACAATGATGCCGGCGTTGACGCGTATATCTATGCCATCAGAGTATGGGCGGAAGATCTTGCCGGGAACGGCGATCCGGACCACTCCATCGATACGACCGGAAGCGCGGCGACCACGGAGGGATTCTGGAGCCACTACAAATCGGCGGGAGGAAAGGAGAAGGGGGACTATTGTTTCATCGCGACCGTCGGATATGGAGATGGCAGGCATCCGCATGTGGACCTGTTACGCAGGTGGAGAGACGCCTTTTTGATGCCATATGCTTGGGGACGCGTTTTCGTCTCGGCCTATTACGACCATGGTCCGGCGATCGCTTCGGTCATGGGGAAAGCCCCGATACTGCGCCCGGTCGTGCAGGTGCTCCTGTTCCCGGTGGTGCTCCTTGCCTGGCTCATGATGCACCCTTGGTTGGCGGGATTCCTTTTCCTAGCGCCGGTCCTGTTGGTGTGCCGATCCCTTTCCCGGCGCGCGGTCACCGTCTCTTTTCTCCTGTGTTTCTTATTGTTGCCCGGTATGGTAGGCGCATTAGAAGAAGAGGAGGATGAAGAAAAGGATAAGAAGATAGAAAAGACCGAAAAGGATAAAGAGGCGGGTGAAGGGGAAGAGGATGGCGATGACGAGATAACGGTACACGGGAATATCCTTTTTGCCAGTGGCTTTTACGATCCCAAATACATCGATCGTGATGCTACCGGTTCCCCGATGGCCGAGATACTCACCTCCGACCTGAACTATCTTCCGGCGCTTCACGGCGGGATCGATATCCCGGCGGGGAAATATCTCAAGCTCACCGCGCAGGCGGGTATCGGGTTCGTCGAACTCAAGGGGAGAACGGTGCGTCTTGACGGTACCGCCGGCATGGAACGGAGTTACTTCTACCTCCTTCCCCTCATGGCCGAACTGAAACTGCGGCCGGTCTACGAGTTCCCGCTCCGTCCCTATATTGCCGCCGGGATCGATTATTACATCTGGTGGATCATCGAAGACAAACATCTTGTCGAGGACGGTGGGAAATTTGGCCTGCACGGTTCGGTGGGCATACAGTTGTCGCTGAATTTCTTCGATCAGAAGACCGCGATAAAACTGCGGGAGGCGACCGGCATCATCGACACCTCTCTTTTTGCGCACTATCGCTTGGAGCGGGTGGACAATTTCTTTGCGAAGAACGGATTCGACCTCGCGTCGAGTCGGTTCGAATTCGGCATCCTTTTCGACTTTTGACGCCGATGTTCATTCTGCGACTTTCCTTCCGCGGCACCGGATTCCACGGCTGGCAGATGCAGGTCGGGGTGCCGACCATACAGCAGACCCTGCGGACGGCGATCGAGAGGATATTCGACACCGATCAGTTCCCGAACCCTTCGGGATGCGGTCGCACCGACGAGGGGGTGCATGCGATCGATTTCATCGCGACGGTCAAGGCGGCCCGCGATATCGCCCCCGACAATCTTCGTATGGGGCTTAATACCCTGCTCCCGCGCTCCATCCGGGTCCTTTCGGTCGAGCGGCGTGACGGGTATCGCGACGCCCGAACGCTCGTGGCCGGGAAACATTACCGGTATATCATCTGCCGGACCGAGGTGCTTTCCCCGTTCCTTGATGACCTTGTCTGGCAAAGCCGCTATCCGCTCGATGTCGAACCGATGCGCGTCGCCGTGGCACACCTTGTCGGCACGCATGACTTCAAGTCGTTCCAGGCGTCTAATACCGATGTGACCGAAACGGTCCGGACCATCTACCATGCTTCTCTTCAGGAGCGGGGTCCGGTCATCGCCATCGACATCATAGGCGACGGGTTCCTCAAACACATGATGAGGATCCTCTGCGGGACACTGGTCGGTGTCGCGAAGGGGCGTATCGCGCCGGATGACCTTCCCGCCATCCTCGCGGCGCGCGACCGGAGCCGCGCCGGCGAAACACTTCCCGGCAAGGGTTTGTATCTGTACCGTCTGTTCGAGGACGAGTCGTTGCTCCGTTCGGCAGAACCGGAGATATTCTCTCCCGATATCCTGTGGAAGTGCCGGTAGCGGTGTCCCGCGCCCTTAATGGGTCGGATCCAGACGGCGCAGCAGGGCCGCGATCGGTTCGCCGAGGAGGGTCATCGTCGCGGTGTACAGAAAGCCGAACTGGAACAGGAGCAGGAAGGGTATGCTGAACCAGAAGCCGGCAAGGAAGGCGGCATGGATCCCTATCGTGAAGTAGACGGCGAAGAGGGCCTCGATGAGCGCCACGCCGTTGAGGGCCTTTGAACGATAGGCGTTCGCGAGCACCTTGGTCAATCGGCCGTTTCCTCGCCCGGCGCCGGTGATGTCATATTTCGGGGTCCGTACGAACGGGGATGCCTTCCGGATCAGAGCCTCGATGACGGCGCAGGCGTTGTTGACGGTCAGTCCGATGCCGACCGCCATGGTCGCCGGCAGATAGAACAGCAGGCGCAGTTTCGAGGCATGCACCACATGGCTCGTCGAGCGGATGACCGCCATCTCGGAGTAGAAATAAAAGAACAACACCGAGATGGTGGCGAGCAGGAACACCGGCAGATCAAAGAAGATGACCTCGCGTATCCCGTGTCGGTGGCGCAGAAGGATATTAAGCGGAAGCAGGATGCAGAAAAGGGTCATCAACAGATAGGCGAAATTGGCGCCCAGATGGAAGAATGCCTCCATCTTGACCTTCGCGGGGAGCGCCGATCGCAGGATGGAAGGGTACAGTTTGAGGAAGACCTGGATAGAACCTTTCGCCCAGCGGAACTGCTGTGATTTGAAGGACGACATCTCGACCGGCAGTTCGGCCGGGACCGTGATATCGGGCAGATAGATGAATCGCCACCCTCGTATCTGGGCGCGGTAGGAAAGGTCGAGATCCTCGGTCAGCGTATCGTGCTGCCAGCCGCCCGCGTCGGCGATGGTGGTCTTGCGCCAGATGCCGGCGGTCCCATTGAAGTTGAAGAAGCGACCGCTCCGGTTGCGTGCCGTGTGCTCTATCATGAAGTGTCCGTCGAGCAGGATGCTCTGGCTTTCCGTGAGGAGAGACCACCCGCGGTTCAGGTGATCCCAGCGCGCCTGCACCATGCCGATGCCCGGATCGGTGAAGTGGTGTATCGTGCGCTCGAGGAAATCGGGGTCGGGCAGGAAATCGGCGTCGAAGACGGCGACATATTCGCCGCGTGCCGTTCGGAGACCGTTCTCGAGGGCGCCCGCCTTGAAGCCGGTCCGGTCATCACGGTGGATGTAGCGGATGTCGATGCCGCGCCCGCGCACCTCGGCGCATTTCCGTTCCGCGATGAGGGTCGTTTCGTCAGTGGAATCATCAAGCACCTGTATCTCGAGCCGATCGAGCGGATAGCGGATGGCGGCGACAGCCTCGATGAGCCGATCGGCGACATACTTCTCGTTGAATATCGGCAGTTGGATGGTCACCGTCGGCAGATCACTGAAGCGATGCATGGGTTCGGGGCGTTTGTTGATGTTCTTCCGGTAGAGCCACACCATGTAGTAACGATGCAGGCCGAACACCGACAGCATGAAAAGAAGCAGGATATACGCATAAAAGAGGAACTCTCTCATGCTTTATGACCCATTACACGGTGGATAACATACGAGGCATTCTTTACACCGGAAGAAAACTTTGTCAAATTTTAGGGTTAGGGACACTCGGGATATTTCATGATGGAAAGAAGATCATCGGGAATCGGATCGCCTTCCTCGAGCGCGAGATTGGGCAGTTCGCGCGGAGGGTAGAACTCGATAGTGGCAGACACGAGCGCGATCTTCCCGCCTTCGGCCGGGTCGACCTGCCATGCATCCTCGACATTGACGGTCCCCCAGAAGCCCATCGCCGTTATGCATGGGGACCCGCCATTGGTGCCGATCAACCGGACGCGAACCATTTTCTTGTTGAAAAAAATGGTGTCGGTGCTGTTGACCGAATAGTCGGCGAGCGTCATCGCGCCGGGGGGGAACTCTATCTCGATGTAGGGGAATATCTCGGTGGTCCCGTTGAAGGAATGCTGGCGTACGAAGGTTGTGTAGAGGCCGTTGCCCGCCGGGGTGTTCGAAGCGGCGCTCCAGGTGACGGTCGCCGTTGCGGCCGGTATCGGGGTGTCGTCGCCATACATCCCGAAGAAGGCATCGTGGTGCTGGAGTCCCTGTTCGCAGTAAACCGGATCGTTCAGTCGCGATTCGTTAAGGATGTAGTCGGTCCTGAAATCGAGCGTCATGACGCCCCAGACCTTGGTGTTCTTGCTGCAGTCGGCCATCGACCAGCCCGAGCAGTCGGGCTTGCAGTTCGCGATGTCGGTGAGACCGGGGTTTATCTTGGCGCAGTCGCTCGGAGAGAGATCGCATCGTTCGCCCGGTTCGATGAAGCCGTTGCCGCACCACGTGGTAGGGGCATCGTCGGGGCCGGTCGCGGTGTCGGTCGTCGTTTCATCGGGCGCCTCTTCCTCATCGAGGGTCGTTGTCGCGTCATCGGTGCCGGCGGCGTTGTCGCTCGACGAGACATAGTCCCAGTCGGGCAGGTCGTTCACCTCTTCAGGGTCCTCCTCCTCGCCGCAGGACGAGAGGATAAGAACGGTCGTCAGAGCGAGAAGGGTCGTCAGCAGTTCTTTCATATCACACCTCCGTGGCAGGGTCATCCCCGGGTATCTGCAGGCCGGTCACCTCTCCGGCCGAAAGCGCCAGTTCCTCTCCGTTTTCCGCGGCGATGATAAGGGTCAGATGCCGGTCGGCGAACCGGCGTATCGTTCCCTGCCGTTCCGCGCCGCCGTCGAGCCACCTCGTCGTTCTTCCGGTCATCCACGCGACCAGTTCGTCGTAACGCGTATCGATCTCGTTTTCCGTCGCATGACGCCAGTGGTCGAGCGAAGAGACGAGTCTCCTGAGCACGGTGTTCGGCGATACGGATGTCCCCGCCGTTTCTTCGAGCGACGATGGTTCCCAGCGCCAAGCGAATGCCTGTTTGTCGGGGGTCTCGATGTTGATGCCGATGCCGGTGACCGCCAGCAGTGCGGGACCGCGCCTGACCTGTTGGATGAGTATGCCGGCGACCTTCTTCCGGTCGGCGAGTATGTCGTTCGGCCACTTGAGGAGCAGTCGGGTCGTCGGGACGACCCCCGCGATCGTTTCGTAGAGCGCGATGCCGGCCATCTTAGCGAGATCGCGCGACCGTTCCATCTCGGTGCGCGAGAAGAACGACACATAGAGGTTCCTGCCCTTCGGCGAGAACCAGCCGTTGCCGCCGCGGCCGCGGCCCGCCGTCTGCCGGTCGGCGATGACGATGCCCGACGATATCCCTTTCTCGATGAGGCGGATCGCCTCGGCGTTGGTCGAATCGAGTTCGGCGAAATGGTAGAAATTGCCCCATGGGGTCCTTTCGATGTCGTACCGCTTCATGATGCTCCCCGCTGAGAGGATAGTAGTTCCTCGACAAGCCACCATGCGGCGATATGACCGGCCGCCTGCGGCACGAAGGGGGTGGAGCCCTGTATCCGGCGGATGCGCCCCCTGCCGTCGTCACGCTGGTCGGGGTTCTCGACCGGGCCCACCGGCGGTTCGGGCGAAAAGATGGCGGGGAACTTTGCGGGTACCGCCTGTTTACGAAGTCTTTTCCGGACGAAGTATCCGAGCGGGCAGCCGTGCGTCTTCCAGATGTCGGCGACCTGAAGCCGCGTGGGGTCGCGGCGGCCCGCGGTGCCGAGCACCGAGAGGAACGGTCTGCCGGTCCGCAGGAGCGCAAGGATGAGGTTGACCTTGGGATTGAGGGCGTCTATCGCGTCGAGGTAGACATCGGCCTCAGGGATGTTGTCGGCGACCGAAGCGCCGCGCAGGAAACGGACGTGTCCCTCGATAATGACCACCGGGTTGATGCGGCGCGCCGTATCGCGCAGTACGGTCACCTTTTCCTGCCCCACCGTGTCGGTGAACCCGATGGCAAGCCGGTTGAGATTGCTTTCCTGTACCGCGTCGAAGTCGGTGATCACCAGACGCCCGATACCGGCACGGACCAGATCGATCGCGGCGGCGGCGCCGACCCCGCCGAGCCCGAACAGGGCCACGGTCGCCCGGGAAAGCCGCGCCAGCGCCGCGGGGCCGTAGATGATGGCGGTCCGTTCGGAAAATGACATGGGTGCTCCGCAAATTCATCCCCATGATACACGGGAGGGATATTTTTTGCAATTTCATGAAAGAACGATACCATCCGGGCGTCTCTGATCTCAGGGAGGGATGTTCCATGAAGCGGATGATGGTCGCGCTCTTGTTGCTTGCGGCGGTCCCGATGCTATATGCCGCCGAAGCCCCCGTGTCGGTTAACGACCCCGCCCCGGCAGGCCCGGTCGCGGTGCGCAAACTGCTCGTCGACAAGATAGAGGCGGTCGAGGTCGAAGAGGCGTTCGCCCGGTCGCTCGAAGAGGCGTTGGTCCTCGACATCGGCAAACGCGAAGGGTTCAGCGTCGTTACCTCGGCCGAGATGAGCGCGACGGTCCAGCATGCCCAGTCGAGCGTTGAGCTGGGGTGCGCCGATTCGACCGAATGCATCGTCGAGGTGCAGAAGAAACTGGCGGTCGATACCCTTATCGCCGGCAAGATAACGAAGATGGGCGACGAATACATCCTCTCGCTCAACACCGTCGATGTCAACAACTCCACCGTCGGCAAGCGGACCACGGTGCAGGGCGCCGACCTCAACGACATCAAGACGAAGATAAAAGAGGCGGTCGATAAACTGCTCGGTTTCGCCAAGGAAAAGCCGATGTTCACGCTCAAGGAGGGCGAGCAGTTGAAACTCGCCGTCATGCCGCTGGCGGCGCGCGGCGTCGATATCGCGACCGCCGACGCGCTCACCTCGATACTCTCCTCGCAACTTAATCAGATAAAGGGCATCAGCGTCATCAGTCAGGACGATATCAAGGCGATGCTCGCCAAGGTCTCGATGGATTCGGCGGTCGAATGCACCGACAGCATGCAGTGCGTGGTCGAGATCGGCGCGTCGCTCGGTCTCTCCAAACTGGTGACCGGTTCGGTCGGCAAGGTCAAGGACACCTATGTCATCTCGATACAACTGATAGACACGCGCCGCGCCGAGGTCGAGAACCGCGTGCTGGAAAGTTTCGCGGGCGATGCCGAGGAACTCAAGAACGCTGTGAAACTCGCCGCCTACCAACTCGCCGGCATCGACTACACAAGCAAACCGGGCAGCATCGCGATAACCTTCAATGTGCCGGATGGCGAGTTGCAGTTCGGCCCGAACAAAGAGAAACTGGTCAACAGCCAGTACACCGCCGAGAATCTCGTGCCGGGCCGCTACAACCTGCGGGTGCTCGCCGATCAGGACGACTACTTCCCGTTCCAGACCGATATCTATGTCGCGCCGGGGACCGCGAATGTCCGGACGCTCACCGTCATGGAGCGGCCGACGCCGTGGTACAAGACCTGGTGGTTCTGGACCATCACCGGCACCGTCATCGCCGGCGCGGCGACCGCCACCGGCGTCGTGCTCGGACTCAAGAAGCCCGAACTGGGGACCGGCAAGGTCCAGATAGAGATGGCCCGCTGAACGGCGACGGCCCGCCGCGTGGAAAGATTCCAGCGCACGGGCCGCCTATCGGGGGGATGAGGGAGGTCGCTAGTCGTCGTCACCGTCGGGGCCGGGCCCCATCATGTGATTCATCATCATTTTCTTGCGGTTCTGCATGAACTCAAGCGCCTTCTTGCGCTGGTCGGGGGTGAGTTTTAACAGCATCTCGAGTTTGTGATTCTCCATCAGGAGCGTCTGATCGCGGCGCAGGTCGGCGATCTTCTGGATCGATTTCTGGAGTTTCGCCTTGTCGGGGCTCGCCTTTTCGGCCTCGGCCTTCATCGCGATGCGTTCTTCCTTGATCTTGAACTGGATGTCCATCATCTTCTTGTGGGTCTCGTGCATCGATGCGCGGAATTCGGCCCGCTGAGCCTCGGCGACGCCGATCTCTTTGAGCATCTCGTCGTGCATCATCATCATGTGCCCTTTGTGGTCGCCCTTCGGCCCGCCTTCGGGACCGCCGGGGCCGCCCTTGCCGTGGTTGGGACACTGGGCGAGCGCAAGGGCGCTCGTCATGAGGATCGCGAAGAACATCAATTTTCTCATAGGTTCCTCCCTATGCAGTGGTTAGTAAAGGCCTGTTTCATCTATCATGATATCGTGCTCTAACAGCACCAGTTCCATCTCCATCTCCGGATCTATCTGCGCAAACTGTTCGGGCGCCGCCGCAGGGTGCGAAAGGCCGAACGGCACCGTGACCACGAGCATGAGCGCCAGCGCCGCGGTCGCCAGCCCCGCCGCGATGCCGCGCCGCCGCCGGATGCGGCCGCCCCGCTGTTTGACATCGGCGAGAATAGTGTCCCACCGTTCCTGTTCGTTACGCATGACCCGCCTCCTGCTGTCGCAGTATCTTGTTCTTCAATTCCTTCATCCCTATCGAAAAGAGGTTCCGCGCCGACACCTCGGAGATGCCGAGCGTTTCCCCGATGTCGCGGAACGGTAATTCGTCCACAATGCGCAGCGTCATCACATTGCGCCGTTTTTCGGGGAGCGCCTGCACCATTCCCATGAACCGCTCTGCCCGCTGACCGCCGAGCGTGTCGGACTCGTGACCGTCGCCGGGGGCCGGGAGCACCTCCTCCAATTCGGGCGATAGTGCCACCTCGCGCGCCTTGTCGCGGTGAGCCCGGAAATAGTCCACGACGCTGTTGACCGCCAGACGCCGCAGGTAGCCGTCGCGGTTGTCGGCGGCGAGTACCTTGGGGAGTTGCAGATATATCTTGAGGAATATCTCCTGCACCAGATCGTCGATGAGGTCGGGGGTCCGGGCGTAACGCTGGGCGATCCGCTCGATGAAATGGCGCTTTTCCCAGAATAGTTCGTCGAACTTCCGGTCGCGCTCTTTCCTGCTTTCGAGGAACCCGAACACCATCAATGCCTCCTCAGCACACACCCACTATAACGCGGTCGAGGAAAAAATGGTAAAAAAACAGATCGGCTTCGCGCGCGAACCATAAGGAAGAATAACTTTACTTTTAGCTGACCGTGGGTAAAAGGAACGGGCGTTATTTTTCCTAACGGGGATATTCGGTATGGAACTCGGAAAGCGCTACGAACATCAAGGTATTGAGTCGAAATGGTATAAGGAATGGGAAGAGCGCGGCTACTTCGCCGCCCATCCCGAGAGCGATAAGCCGCCGTTCTGCATAGTCATTCCGCCGCCCAATGTCACCGGCTCGCTCCACATGGGGCACGCGGTGACCGTCACGATACAGGATGTCATGTGCCGCTACAAACGGATGGCGGGGTTCGATGTCCTCTGGCTTCCGGGCTGCGATCACGCCGGCATCGCGACACAAATGGTGGTCGAGCGCGAACTGGCCAAAGAGGGGAAAAGCCGTCACGAACTGGGGCGCGAGAAGTTCCTCGAAAAGGTGTGGGAGTGGAAACGGCAGTACGGCAACCGGATATCGGAACAGTTGCGCCATCTCGGCAGTTCGCTCGACTGGAGCCGCGAACGGTTCACGATGGACGACGGGCTCTCGCGCGCCGTTATCGAGGTCTTCGTGCGGCTGTATGAGGAAGGGCTCATCTACCGCGACACCTACATCATCAACTGGTGTCCCCGCTGTCGCACGGCGCTGTCGGACCTTGAGGTCGACCATGAGGAAAAGGACGGCGCGCTCTGGTACATCAAGTATTCGGTGAAAGGGACCAGCGAATTCCTCACCGTCGCGACGACCCGCCCCGAGACGATGCTCGGCGACACGGCGGTCGCGGTCCATCCCGACGACCCGCGTTTCCGCCATCTCATCGGCAAGAGCGTCATTTTGCCGCTCATGGAGCGCGAGATACCGATCATCGGCGACGCGGAGTTGGTCGACATCGAGTTCGGCACCGGCGCGGTGAAGGTGACCCCGGCGCACGACTTCAACGACTTCGCGACCGGCAAGCGCCACAACCTCGCCGAGATAAATGTCATCGACGAAAAGGGGTGCATCACCGCAGACGGCGGCTGTTATCAGGGGCTCACCACCGACGAGGCGCGCGAAAAGGTGGTGGCCGACCTGACCGAGTTGGGGTTGCTCGTCAAGAAAGAGGTGCACAAACACGCGGTCGGCGGCTGTCAGCGCTGCAAGACCACCGTCGAGCCGATACTCTCCAAGCAGTGGTTCGTGAAGATCGCGCCGCTCGCGAAGCCCGCCATCGACGCGGTCGAATCGGGGCGCATAGAATTTCTCCCTGACCACTGGAAGAAGACCTACTACGAGTGGATGTACAACATCAAGGACTGGTGCATCAGCCGCCAGTTGTGGTGGGGCCACCAGATCCCGGCGTGGTACTGCGACGCCTGCGGCGAGGTGATCGTCGCGCGGACCGCTCCCGTGAAATGCCCGAAGTGCGGCGGCGCGGCACTGCGGCGCGATCCCGATGTGCTCGACACCTGGTTCTCGTCGGCGCTCTGGCCCATGTCGACGCTCGGCTGGCCCGACAAGACGGCCGATCTCAAGAAATACTACCCGACCTCGCTCATGGAGACCGGGTTCGACATCATCTTCTTCTGGGTCGCCCGGATGATCATGATGGGGCTCAAGTTCGGCGGCGATGTCCCGTTCGACAAGGTCTATTTCCACGGGATGGTGCGCGACGAGAAGGGGCACAAGATGTCCAAGACGCGCGGCAATGTCATCGACCCGCTCGAGATCACCGAGAAATACGGCGCTGACGCGCTGCGGTTCACCTTCGCGATGATGCCGCTGACGGCGCGCGATCTCAAACTGTCGATGGCCCAGATAGAGGGTTACGCCGGGTTCTGTAACAAGATATTCAACGCCATCCGCTTCTCGCTGATGCAGTTCGGCGAGGGAGAGGTGGTCGAGTTCGACCCGGCGACCTACAAGGAGGACGCCTTCACCCCGGCCGACAAGTGGATACTCACGCGGCTGGGCGAGGTGACCGACGAAGTGACCCGCGGTCTGGACGAGTACCGGCTTACCGAGGCGGCCGGCGCGGTCTATCACTTCTTCTGGCATGAGTTCTGCGACTGGTACATCGAACTGGCCAAGCCGACGCTGCAGGGCTACAACGCCGCCGAGAAGGAGGCGACCAAGAAGGTGCTTCTCAAGGTGATCGACACCTCCCTGCGCCTGCTCCATCCCTTCATGCCCTTCATCACCGAAGAACTCTGGCAGGCGCTGCCGTACCGTTCCGCCTCCCGCCGCGCATCGATCATGATAGCGGATTTCCCGAAGAGCGATGAGTGCCCGCGTTTCGCCACCGACGCCGAGGCGATGGAGCGGATCGTCGAACTCATCACCACCATCCGGACGATACGGGCCGAGAGTAATGTGAAGCCTTCGCTCGAAGCGCCGGTCATCCTCGTGACCGCCGATGCGGCGGCGGTATCGGCGCTCAAGGCGCGCGAATCGTACCTGAAGAAACTGGCTCGTGTTTCATCGCTCTCCTTCGAGACGGCGCACGCTCCCGCCAAGACCGACGCCTCGGCGGTGGTGAAACTGGGGACGCTCTACCTGCCGCTCGCGGGGCTGGTCGATTTCGGCGAAGAGGTGAAGCGGATCGAGAAGGAACTGGCGAAACTGCGCAAGGATTTCCAGATAGCGGAGCAGAAGCTGGGGAGCGAAAGTTTCCTTGCCAAGGCGCGCCCCGAACTGGTTGAACAGGAAAAAGTGAAGCACGCCGACCTGAAAGGGAAGATAGCCCATCTTGAGAAACGGCTCACGGAGATAGGGTGATGACGATACCGGCCTACGCCAGCGCCGAACTGATAAAACTCGCACTCGCCGAAGATATCGGCCGCGGCGACATCACCACCCGCGCCACCATCGCGGCGTCTTCGCGCGGTACGGCGGTCATTAAGGCCAAGGAACCGCTTATCCTGTGCGGAGTTGAACTCATCGGATACATTTACGGCCTCATAGATCCGGCGGTGAAGGTGACCAGGTCCCGCAAGGACGGAGAGGTGCTGAAGAAAGGTGATATCGTCGCCACGGTGACCGGTTCCTGCCGCGCGATCCTCACCGGCGAACGGACGGTCCTTAACTTCCTGCAACGCCTTTCGGGAGTGGCTACCTTGACCAAACGCTATGTCGCGGCGCTCGATAAGAGGTCGAAGACAAAGATCGTCGATACCCGCAAGACCACACCGGGGTGGCGGACGCTCGAAAAGTATGCCGTCCGGGTCGGCGGAGGGAGCAACCACCGCTTCGCGCTCGACGACGGCGTGCTCATCAAGGACAACCATATCGTCGCCGCCGGATCTATCGCCGCCGCCGTGAAAAAGGCGCGCGTCGCGGCGCATCACCTCGTTCGCGTCGAGGTCGAGACCGCCACGATCGCCGAGGTCAAAGAGGCGCTCGCGGCCGGCGCCGACATCATCATGCTCGACAACATGGAGGCCGCGACGATACGGAAGGCGATCGCCCTCATCAACGGGCGCGCCGTGACCGAACTGTCGGGCGGCGTGACGCTGGAAAAGATACCGGTCCTTTCGCGGCTCGGCGCCGACCTCATATCGGTCGGGGCGCTGACCCATTCGGCCCCGTCGGTCGACATCAACCTGACCCTTACCGCCGAGAAGTGATGCTGTCACCTCGTCTTTCCATCGCGTTCTTCGTACTGTTCCTCGCGGCGATACTCGTGACCGGCATCTTCTGGCTCTTCCTCTCCGACCGGCACGGCTTTACGGCGGCCGATGAGCCGCTCATCGCCGAGATACTCAACCGTGAGTTCCGTCCGGGCGACATCATCTTCCCGAAGCCCGACTGGGACATCGGCTTCACCCGCTACCTGCGTGACGGCATCACCGACATATCCTACACGCTCGACGCCTTCACCAAGGAGGAACTGAGCGATCTCAACAACAACGGCGTGAATGTCCTGTGGTTCGTGGTCGACGCCGAAGAGCGCTGGGGAGACATCCGCGCCCGGTTCGTGCTCAAGGAGCAGGGACGCTATCCGGCGGGGGAGGCGCTCGTCATCAAGGCGCAGCCTTCGGGTGACGCGGTGGTGAAACTTTTCGATTTCACCAACGACCTCGCGCAGGCGAGGGAGGTGTATCTGACCGACGCGAAGGGAAGCCGCGAAGAATGCGCGTGGGACCGTGATCGCTGGAAATGCGGGCGGCAGGAGTGGCAGTATGTCGGGCCGCAGCGGACGCTCATGGCGGGTCGCTGGCAGAAGGCGAACTGGGCCCACCCGCGCACCGAACGGACGACCCATGTCGTCTTCGAGAACACCGTCGGGGCGACCGTGCTTATCCTTAACTCCTCGTTCCTCGAACGGGCCTATCGTGAGCAGAACGGCAAGCCGGTCCGCGTCACCGTCACGGTCGATGGCCGGGAACTGCTGAGATACGAGAACGAGAGCATAAAGAAACTGTACCGCCACCGCATCGCGCTTCCCGAAGGGGCGAAGATGATCGACCTTTCCTTCTGGGTGAAGTTCGACGGGGCGCGCCATTTCGTTTTCAACGGGTATCTGGGAAAATGACGCTGCATCGTTTCGACACATGGGATTGGATCCTTTCGCTCGCACTCGCCGCGGCCACGGCGCTCGCCGTGATGCTCACCTCGCATCTGGTGGGTCTCGTCCGTGACGAAGGCTTCTACATGCGGACGGCGGAGACGACCGCCGATTACATCCAGTTCTCGCTCGACAGTTTCGGTCGTGGCCAGTTCGCCGAGCCGTTCAGCAAGCGGACCATCACCCGCTTCTTCGAGTTCAACAACGAACATCCGACCTTCGTGAAGAACCTGTTCGGTCTGTCGTACTTCATCTTCCACAAGAAACTGCAGTGGCTCTCCTTCGTCAATTCGATACGGCTCGTGGCAGCCCTTTTCGCCGCGGCGACCGCCTTCCTCATCTACCTGTTCGGTCGACGCTTCTTCTCGCGGATGACCGCCATCGCCGCGCCGCCGCTCTTCTTCACCATGCCGCACATCTTCTTCCACAGCCACCTCGCCTGCTTCGATATCCCGATACTCTTCTTCTGGGCGGCCACCTTCATCCTTTACGCGATCTACCTCATCGAGAGGCGGATCGGGCTCGCATTCCTCATCGCGGTCCTCTTCGGCTTCGCGATGGCGACCAAGCACAATGTCTACTTCATCCCACCGTTGCTGGCGCTCCTGTGGCTCGTGATGCATTTCCTTCACTACCGCTCGCTTGAACCGCGCCACCGGGGCTTCGTCGGGTTCTTCCACGCCGTGCCGTTGCCGCTGTGGCTGATGCCGACGGTATCGTTGCTGGTATTCTTTCTCAGTTGGCCGTGGCTGTGGTACGACACCGTCAAGCGATTCGGCAATTATCTCGCGTTCCATACCTACCATGTCAATTACACCAACTACTATTTCGGGCAGGAACTGTCGGTCGCGCCCTTCCCCTTCTCCTACCCGTGGGGAATGACCTTCTTCACCACTCCGGTGCCGCAACTGGTCTGTTTCTTCGCGGCGGTAGCACTCTTTCTTTGTTGGCTCTTCGGCCGCGGTCGCACGCCGGTAGAGCGACATGTCGGTGCGATCATGATCATCGGTGCCTTGTTCCCCATCTTCCTTATCGCCTTGCCGAGCGTCCCGATCTTCGGCGGCATCAAGCATTTCTTCACCGGTCAACCGATACTGCTCACCGCGGGGCTCGCGGTGGTGCTCGGTGGCGCGACGGAACTCGCCCGCCGGTGGCCGTGGCTTAAGGAACAGGCCGTGCAGGGTATGCTCGTCGCGGGGGCGCTCCTAGCGCTCATCGTCCCCAACGCAAAGTTCGTCATGCACGGGGCCGGGTTCTACAACGCCCTCATCGGCGGTGCGCAGGGGGCGGCCGAGAACTACATGCAACGCAACTTCTGGGGCTACGATATCCTGCCGCTCTGCCGCGTGCTCAATACCGTTGCCCCGCGAGGCGCACGCCTGTATGTGATGAGTTATGCCGAAGGTCTTAACTGGAATTCCTTTCTCTATCTTAAACGGGAAGGGCACATCCGGAATGACATTCATGGCACCAACGAACTGCGCGACGCCGATCTCGCGTTTTTTTTCTATGAAAAACAGAACGAAAGCGTACTATACGACCTGTACCGCGAGTTCGGAACGGCACGCCCGCTTGAACTTTCGGAGACCGACTCGGTCTATTTCTCGGCTCTTTTCGGGAGGGTGAAGTGACCTACCTGTTCACCAATCCTCAGGTCAAACGCTGGAAGACGCTCTTTTTCATATCGTTCCTCTTCAATTGTTTCCTCGTGGTCGCGCTCTATGTCGAGACCGGCGAGGAACAGGAGCAGATGCCCGATCCCCCGGCGGATATGGTCGGTGTCGTTACCCCGCAGGCCGAGTCGTTGCCTGCGAAAGAGCGTAGTGCGGGGCCGGTCGTTGGCGAGCCGATACCGGTCTGGCTCACTATCACCGAGAATTTCTACAATGCCTTTACGGCCGATAAGGATATCGTGCACCATGCGGAGCATTTTGATTTTCCGCGACTCGCCGAGATCCTTTCGGTCTATGTCAGTCGCGTGCTCATGTGGGACCTGCTCCTGCATAAGGATGTCATGAAGGGCGATACCCTCTCTTTCGTGTTCCGCATGGTACCCGCCGAAGAAATGAAACAACGCGAGGATATGCCTGACCCGGTCGAGGTCTTGGCGGTCAGTTATTTCTCGAACCGCTACAACAAGTTCATAGATCTTTTTTCCTATCATGCGGTATCGAAAAAGCGCCGGAACTTCTACTACGCGGACGGTCGCCTGTTGGAGCGGGTCTTGAAGACCCCGCCGCTCCGCGATCATGTCGCCGTCATAACCCTGTTCGACGAGCATCCGCCGAAACACGAGGGTGTCGATTTCAAGGCCCCCACCGGTACGCCGGTCTATGCCACCTTCGATGGCCGTGTCACCCGCGCCGATTGGCAGACCCGCTTTAACGGCTATTCACTGGAGGTCACGGCCAAGAACGGCGCGCTGGTCGCCAAGTATCTGCACCTCGCCGAGCGGATGGCTGACGAAGGGCAGGAGGTCAAGGCGGGAGACATCATCGCCAAAAGCGGTAGCACCGGGAAAGCGGCGGTGCCCCATTTGCATTACCAGATCAACGCAGGTACTCGCGGCAAGGCGCTGGATCCCTTCAAGCACCACGAAACCTATTTCGAGTACCTGAAAGGCGATGAGTTGCGGAAATTCCAAGAAACCGTGGTGGATTACAAAAAGATATTGAAAAAAGTGGTTGATGGCTGACAATATATGTATAAAAAGTTTGACTTTTTGCCATTCGATGGATATTCTGCTCGACGAAGAGGCAATGAAGATTGAAAAGGTGACTAGTTTTAATGAGATAAGTTGCTCAAGGAGGGTCTCGTGAAAAGATCATGCTTCCTTACCGCGTCTTTGGTGTTGTTCATGACCTCGTCGCTCCTTTTGGCGCAGGAACAGATGATCGTCATGCCGATCGCCGCCAAAAAAGCGAACGAGAAAAAGATGGCGGACGATGTGTTCGAGAACTTCACCATGCTCTTTTCTTCCATAAAGGGCGTCAAGGCGGTCAGTTACGAAAAAGATCTGTCTCCCAAGGACGCCGCGAAATGCAAGGATGACCTCAAGTGCATGCTTAATGTCGCCAAGGAGGCGGACGCGGCCTATTATCTCCTGAGCAAGGTCTCGTCGGACGGCATCATGGTCTATCTCATGAGCGGCGCCGGCAAGAAACTCGGTACCGAGGATGTCGAATACAGCAAGGATGCCGATGAGGAGGATATCGCGGCGAAGATGTTGGCGGCTACGAAGAAATTGGTCGATAAGTATGTCGCTGGAGGAAGTTCCGGGTCAAGCGAATCTTCCGCGTCCGCGCGGTCGGCCCGCAGCGGTTCGTCGTCCAAGACCTACACCTATTCCGAGGTTAAGGACGAGATAAAGCGGGGCATGGATTTTTATCGCAAGGGCGACCTGTCGGGCGCCGAGGAATCGTTCTACCGCGCTGCCAACGACATGAACTGCAAATGTAGCCAGAACGACGATGCGAAGAAACATTACGAGAACATCGTCAACATCAAGAAGGGGCTCGCGGCCGCCGAGGATTCGGTCTCCTCGCAGGATTACGGTAAGGCGGAGCGCATCCTCAAGACGATACTCGACCTTGACACGCAGGTCCGTGACGCAGGGTACAAACTGATGTCCTTTAAGAAGGACAATGTGGAGCGCGTCATCTACCGCAAGCCCAACAGCGACGATGTGGCGGCGGTCGACTCGATACACAACCAGTTCAAGCGGAAGATAGAGGATGTCCGTAAATGGCGCCTTGAACAGCAGGCCTCGGTCGACAAATGGGTGAACGACCGCATCAAGGAGCGCGAGGCGGCCCTTGCCGAAAGAGAGAAAAAACTTCAGGACTTCGTGGCCATGTCCAAGGAGGCCGAGAAGGCGCTTAAAGAAAAGGTGCAGGGGCTCAAGTACCAGTGGGAGAAGGACGATTCGTCCCTTGAGCAGGAGATCGTCAATCTCGAAAGTCAGATCACCATGATCGAGCAGCGCGAGAAAGGCGTTGTGAAGGCGGCGAACAAGGGCCGTGAGAACGCACAGAAGCAGGAATACGAAGCGCTGGATAAGAAAAACGACGAGATCCGCAAAAAGATACAGGCGGAAAAGGATGCCTACTACAGCAAGCAGAAAGAGTGGGAGGACGCCGAAGGTAAAAAGGTGACGGCGAGAATAGCCGACATCGAGAAGAAAAAGAAGGAAAAAGAAGACCAGATAAAAGAGGCCGACAAGAAACTGCAGGAGATGAATGACGAGTTCGATAAGGCCGAACGCGCTAAGGCGGGAGAACTCGAAGCGGTGCGCATGCGCAACGAGGATGAGGATCGCAAGTACGCCGTTGAGATCGAACGGGAATACCAGAAGAAGTTCGATCAACTCAACAGCCAGCTTGCCAAGTATGATACCGAGGAGTCCAAGAAACAGGCCGATATCTCGAAGTTCGACCGAGAGATAGAGGAGTACATGGCGAAGAATGCCGAGAAAATGGGCAAGTTCCAAGAAGATGTTGAAAAGGAGCGTGCCGCGATCGACAGCAAGTACAACACCGACAAAGCGCAGGCGCAACAGAAGGCCGAAAAGGAATATCAAACGAAACTCACCGATCTCACGACCAAAAAGCAGGCGCTCGAGGCCGCCGTCGCGAAACATGGTGACGAGACCGAGCAGCTGCGCGCCAAGAAAGAGGATGAACTGACCAAGGCGCAGGAAGCGAAGATACAGGAGAGCGAGAAACGCCTCACCAAGATAGAGGAAGATCTCGCCAAGATAGATCAGGATTTTGAGGGCAAGGTCTCCCAGATACAGAACGCGCTGGCGAAAATGACCGATGCCGAAGAGTCGGAGAAGAGTGCCAAGGAGAACGAACTCCGCCAGAAGAACGAGGCGGCCCTTCAGAGATCGGCGGTGTATGATGAGAAGATAGACAAGGAGAAGATCGCGAGCGCCGAGGTGCAGGCCCGCATAGAGGACGAATATGCCGCGAAACTGTCCAAGATAGATGACGATATCGCCAATGAGAAGAACAAACTCGTCGAGGCGACCGAGAACCTTAAGGCGAACTGGGGCGAGATCGTCAACAAGGAGATAGAGAAGCTCATGGCCCAGGAGTCTTCTCTCGCGGGCGAACTCGACCAGAAAAAAGCGCGTAAGGCCGAGATCGACGCCAAGTACGAAACGAAGAAGGCCGAACAGACCAACAAGGTGGAGGACCAGATAGGGTCCGTAGAGAACAAGTACGCCGAAAAACTCGCCAAGGTCGAGGATCAGGTCCAGAGGGAGGCCGAGACCGAACGGGCGCGTCTGCAGGCCGAACTCGACAAACAGGCGCAGGCGTGGTCCGCCAAGGAGGACGAGTTTGCCAAGGAACTTGCCAAACTGGGACAGGAGGAGTCGGCGATAGCGCAACAGTTCGACTCCCAGGTCGACAAGTTGAATCAGATGCTTTCCGACATCGACGACAAATACGCCAAGCTTATGCAGCCGTACAGCACCGATTCGATCGTAGAGAAGATGAATCAGGAGATCGCCGAACTCGACAACAAGAAGGTTGAGGAGGTGAACAAACTGCAGGAGATGCTCGATGCCATCAGAAGCGCCAAGATAAACGAGACGCAGTCGTTCCAGGACAAGAAGGCCGAGACGAAGAATAAGGCCGAACTCGCCAAGATGGAGCGCGAACATCAGGCGAACATGAGAAAGATAGAGATGGATGAGGGCGCCCTCGACCGCAAGTTGAAATTCACCGAGGATTCGGCGAACCGTAGCATTCAGACCAAACGCTCCACCTACGAACGGCAGATAGCCCAGAACAAGGAGAAACTGGATAAGTTCGATGCCGAGAAGGCGAAGGAGACCATAGATATAAATAAGAAGATAAAAGCCATTAGCGGCGACAAGGCGAAGGCTCTCGCGGTCCACCAGAAAAAGGTCAACGAGGCGATGCGGGCGCAGAAAGCGGCGGCTGCCAAGCAAGACAAGGAGATGAAGGCGGGCGCTACTGACATCAACAAGAAGGTGGCGGCGGTCCTTGGTTCAGTCAAGCAACGGCAGGCGGCGGTCCTCGCGGAAAAGGCGGCCGAATTGAAGTCGCTGAAAGAGGCGAAGGCGGGCATAGTGCAAAAGGTGGATGAGGAGGCAAAAGCGGAGAAGGGTAAGATATCGGCAGAGGTCGCCGAGATCGACAAGAAGACAAAGGACATCCGCAAGGAGATCAAGGGCTGGGAAAAGAGGAGCAGTAAGGTCGATCCGGCGAAGATGAACGAGATGCGCAAGCCCTTCCAAGATAAGATAGCCTCGTTGGAAGCGCAAAAGAAGACGCTTGTTGCTGAGAAGAACCAGAAAATAAAAGGTATCAGTGATGCCGTCAAGCAAAAGATAGCCGATATCGCTAAAGAAAAGGCGACGGTGATAGGCGAGACCAAGGGATTCGACGCGTTCCTGAAGGCGGAGATGAAGAAGGTGTCGGAAAAGTACGCTGCCCAGAAGAATACGCTGCGCGCCGATGAAAAGAAACTCGCGGGCGAAAAAGCTGAAAAGGCCGCGGCCCTGACAAAGGAGAAGGCCTCGCTTTCAAAGGAGAAGGATGCGCTCGAGAAAGGATTCGCAAAGAATATAAAGAAGGAAACCGCCGCGCTTTCGGCCGAACGGGCGAAGGAGTTCAAAAAACTTAACAGCGAATTGTCGGCTGTCAACAAGGCGCTGGCCAAGCACGAAGAAGAGAAGGAAATGCTCTTGGCGCAGGCCGTCGAGGCGATCGATGCGGCCTACGATGCTAAATCAACGGAACTCGACATGAAGAATGTCGCCGAGAACAAGCGCCTGCAGGCCGAGAACGACAAGTTCACCAAGGCGAAGAAGGCGGAGAAAGCTCAGGCCGAAAAGGCGTATAAGACCTTCCTTGCCGAAAAGGAGCGTTTCAGGAAGAATATCGACAAATCGGTCGCCGATGCCCAGAAAGAACGCGATGGGAAGCTCGCCGATCGCAAGAAGCAGCGGGACAATGAAGTCAAAAAATGGGAACAAGAAAAAGAGAACCGCAAGAAAGCGTTCGAGGCGCGCACCGCCGGTACCCGCCAGAAGATAGCCGATCTCACCAAAGAGGTCGAGAGGCTTTCCAACGACATCGCGGTCATCAATGCCGACTGGGCGAAGAAACTCGACGAGACCAAGGTCAAGAATCAGGCCGAAGGCCAGAAGAGGGAAAAGGCTTGGACCGAACGCCAGCAGAAGGAGACCGACCTCTACGAAGAGGGCAAGAGGAAGGTCACCGAGAAGTACGAACAGATGGAGGTGAAGGAGAAGAACGAGCGCGAGAAGCAGAAACAGACGATGATGGCCCAGCGTGATAAACTCCTCGCCGAAAAGGAGAAGCGGAAGGAGAAGCGGCAGGGCATTCTCGCGAAAGAGAAGGAGGTTTGGGAAAAGAAGCAGGCCAAATCGAAGGAGGACGAACAGAAACTCCGCGATGAGATAGACCGGTCCAAGTCGAAACGCGAGGAGGACGCCTCCAAGGACAAGGAGGACGCGCGTAAGAAGAAGGCCGCGATCGATGCCGACTACCAGAAGAAACTCGATGCCATAGCCGACGAGGAGCTCAAGGTCATCCAATCGCGCTATAAAGAGGCCTATAAGGTCGAGTCCAAGCGCGATCTGGAACTCACCGCCACCACCAAGAACATCGAGGCGAAACTCGCCGAGGTGCTCGCGAAGAACGGTCTTGGCAAACTGAACGAGAACGACCTTTCCGGTGCCCGTGATGCCTTCGTGCAGGCCCTGTACCTCAACAGGAACGATAAGACGGCAAAGGAAGGTTTGAACTCGATCAACTCGAAGGCGAAGGCCATCTACTGGGAGGCCTTCGGCATCAAGGAGTCCGACAAGACCAAGGCCAAGAAGATGTTGCAGCAGTTGCTCAAGAGCCTGCTCGCGACCGACGAATACTTCCTTCGCTCCCGCGCGTTGCTCGAAGAGATCAAATAATCGTCCGCGGATGAAAGATGTTATGAGAGGGGGAGCACGCGCGGTGCTCCCCTTGCTTTTTGTGCTCTGTGTTTTTCCGATCTTTGCCGCGACACCCGCCACATCGTATGCCGACCTGTACCGCGTTTTCCATATGCCGCTCTCCGATGTTTCCGGCTGGCTGAAAAAGGATAAAGGCGATCGCGTAAAAGATCTTTTTCTTGCGCGCTACCATCTTCCTTTGACCGGGCGTGGCGGCATACAGCGTATTCCGCTGGATGTCGTGAAAAGTTATAATGAGGGACTCCGATACGCCCCTCTCTGTGTCGAAGCGCCGAAAAAAGAGACCTTTCTCTTCTTGTTCTCCGGGATATTCAGAGGAACGATCGCCGTGAACGGCGAACAGAAGGGCGTTTTCTCGCCGGAGCATCCCTTTGACCATTCAACGACAGAACTGACCCTGGACCCCGGTGTCTATTCCGTGCTTTTCACTTTCGAGCCCCCCGCACGCGATGAAGCCCCCCTTCTTCTGGCGGACCGGCCCATAACATACGCATCTCGGGGTTTTACCAAGAACTTCCGATCCTCTCTCAAGGTCAGGGAGCATCCGTTCCCGGAACGGGAACTTGCCGGATGGCTTTATGAGAATGGGATCTTGCCCTCCTCGCAAGACGATGACCTCGGTTACGCGGTAACACGCGCCGTGGATGACCCAACGGCCACCATCAAGGATGGTCTCTCCGAAAAGACCCCCCTGCTGGTCCTTTTGCGACATACCGAAGATAAAAAGGCGCGAGAGATGCTCAAGCGTATAGGATTCGATGATGAGGCGCTTGAATGGTGGGAGCTGTTTCTGGGCAAAAGAAAGAAGGAGGCCCCATGAACGATAGGAGGTGGAGCATCGTGGCGACCGTTGTTGCGCTCATCGCGTTGGTCTTGGCGTGCATAGCGATCGTCCTGGTGCATCGCGGCGGCCCTGTCGCCGAAGAGGTGAGCGCGCTTCAAGACCGTTTGGATGCTCTCGAGACGCAGATCGAAGAATTGCGCGAGCAAAAGACCGGAGAGGTGGCCAAGGTCAAGGATGTCTTTTCTGTCGCGGCGATGGAAGAGCAGATGCGCCGGCTTCGCGCCGAGGTCGATGCGCTTAAAAAAGGAGGAGGTGCCGAGAGTGCCGTAGCTGTGATGCAGTCGCGGCAGGAAGAGATGCTCAAGGGGACGAACAAGGCCTATTTCAATACATGGAAGGGCGTGCTTGACGCCGGATTGGCGCGTAACGGGTTCGACGAGGAGCAGCGGCAGCGTATCGGCGGCGATTATTCACGACTTCTCGAGAATCTCGAGGAGGTGCAGTTGCGCTGGTTCCGCGGCGAGGTCGATTGGGCCCGCGCGATGGATGATGTCAAGATGCGGTCCATCGAATTTTATGATTCGGTCGAACGGACCTACGATACCGATACGGCGCGCCGGGTCCTTGACATCGCGTTCCCCACGCCCGAGACCAAAAGGTTCTTCTTCTCGGGAAGCGGTCAATAGGTAAGCGGGCCGCTCTTCTCTTTCGTCTTGAGGGCGCCGCGGGTCTCCTGCATGTTCTTGTGGATGAGCGTGAGTTTCTCCAGCACCGACCTGACATGCTGAAGCGTGTCGCGGCTGTTCTTGACCAGATCCTTGATGGAGTTCGCCACCACAGCGAACCCCTTGCCTGTCTCCCCAGCCCGTGCCGCCTCGATGGATGCGTTGATCGCCAGGATATCGATGTTCTTGGTGATGGCGGCAAAGTCGGTTATCGATTTCTTGATGTCCTTGATGTTGAGCATGAACCGGTCTTCTATGGTCGCGAACTCGTTCTCGATGATCGTGGCGAGCAGATCGTACATGATACGGGCATGGCGATGAGTGAGCAGAGTGGTGCGCGGGGAAAGGTTGTCGTTGATGACCGAAAGTACCTCGGCGCGGTTATCGGTGAGTTCGATGATGAGGTCGATCTCGGGGTAACGGATGGCATCCATGATGTTCGTCGATATGCGCACCTGGTGCTCGGCGGCATAACGGAGCGCGGGGGCGTCCCGGAACTCGTCGGTCACCATCACCACTTCGATGCCCGGTGTTCTTTCAAAAAAACGGAGAAAGGCGAGGGTCATTTCGCCGCCGCCGATGAACGCGACCTTTGTCGTCATGCGTGATCCTCCTTCCCTTGTGGGGCTAATAATGCGCCGCTTCTCCGGTAAGTTTTTGAATGGTCATTTCTATCTCTTTGATGTTCTTTGTCTTTTCTCCCTGCAGCTTTTTGACCATCACTCCGTCGGCATTAAATATAACGACCGTGGGCAGGATGGCTTTGGAGCCCATGTAGATGAGTTGATTGCGTGTCGTAAAACGGTCGAACAGTATGGGGTAGGTGATCTTCTCCTTTTTCAAGATATCGATCGTGCCTGCGAGTACCTTGTCGGGGTTTTCGTCATCGTTGCGGAAGTTGACGCCGAGGAACTGTACGCCCTTGCCGGAGTATCGCTCATGCAGTTTCTGGAGTAATGGCATCTCCTCGATACAGGGCTTGCACCAGTTGGCGTAGAAATTAAGAACAAGAGCCTTTTTCCGTTCCGCGGGGCCGGAGCCGACTTTTCCCTGAGGCGGCTTTCCGACGAAATCGGTGAGCCAAAGCAGATTTTTGAGTTTGCCGCTTTCCAGATCGACGATCCGCATACCGAAATCGACCAGAGGAGAGCCTTCGGCAAGACCCTCGGTCGCGGGAGCGGGGGCGTCGGCTGCAAAGAAAAGGCAGGGTGCTAGCGAAAAGAGAAGAAAAAGAAAGGAAGAACGCATCGCGCCTCCGAAGCGGTTGGAAAACACGGTCGGATGATACCACGGCAAAGAGAAAATGCCACTTTTTGACGAAGAGATTCTCCGTGAACAGGCGACGGGAGACCGCAAAAAGGGAAGGAGCAGGTCCTCCAGACAGACTGTTCGGAATCGCACATCCCGGAATTGCTTAGTGGTTCAGAATAACTTTACTTTTTTGCCGTTGGATAAGAAAGTCGTGGGGTGACGACCGATAGTTCGGTACCTGACATTTTTAGGGAGTTGTTCTTGAAAAAGAATGTTTCTCGCGCGAGTGTCTTTTGCTGTGCGTTGCTCTGCTGTTGCGCCATATGGTCGTGCCGGGGAGGGGCGATGGATGATGGCGAGAAGGCGCGGCCGGTCCGGGCGGTGACCATCCAGAAGGAAAAGCGGCCGGTGCGGCTTCCCTACATCGGTACGCTCAGTTCGCAGGACATCAAGAAATATTCGTTCAAGATGCCGGGCAAGATAGCGGCCATCCGCGTCGAGAAGGGGCAGAAGGTGAAAAAGGGGACCCTGCTGGCGCAACTCGACCCGACCGATGTCGGCTTCGCGGTCTCCGATGCGGAACACACGCTCCGCAAGGCGAAGGAGGCCTACGACGAGGCCGAGAACTTCTATCAGCGCATCAAGGCGCTCAGCGAGAAGGGGTCGGTCACCGGTGACGACCACGACAAGGCGAAACTCAACCGCGATGTGCGGGAGGCCGACTACCGGCGCGCGCAGGTCGATGTCGATTACAAGAAGAATCTCGCCGCCGACCTGCGGATGTATTCCGAGGTCGAAGGATATGTCATCGAACTGCTCAACAAGCCGGGCGAGATCACCGGCGCCGGCTATCCGGTGGTGGTGGTCCGCACCGACCGCCAGATCGTGAGCGTCGGGGTGTCGCAGAAAGATGTCAAGCGGCTGTCGATCGGCATGAAGGCCCTGCTTTCGGTCGATGGGGTCGAGGGGGCGGGCCTCATCTCGAACATCGCGCAGATACCCGACCTGCAGAGCCGCACCTACACCGTGGAGGTAGAACTGGCCGACAAACTGGCCCGCTCCGATTTCTACCTCGGCTCGATCGCCAAGGTCTGGTTCGAGGTGGGGGAGAAAGAGGCGGTCTGGGCGCCGGTGCAGGCGATACAGAACGACGGGCTCGAATATGTCTATGTCGTCGAGAACGGCCATGCGCGGCGGCGCACCGTGATGCTCGGGGCCATCGAAGGGACGGCGGTCGAGGTGAGCGGCCTTGAGCCGGGCGAGGTGCTCGTGACGGAGGGGATGAAGGACCTCCATCAGGGGATGCCGGTCGCCATCGTCGAACAGCGATAGGACGGGGATGAAGGAACTCATCTATCAGGCGGTGCTGAACCGCAGGATCACCCTCTTTTTCGTCGCCGCGATAACGCTCTACGGTCTCGTCAGTTACTATTTCCTTCCCAAACAGGAGAACCCCGACCTTGACCCGACCATCGCGCTGGTGACGGCGGTCTACCCCGGCGCCCTGCCCGAGGACATGGAGAAACTGGTCACCGAGAAGATAGAGGACGCCGTCAGCGAGATACGCGGGTTCGACAGCGTCCGCAGTTATTCGAAGAATTCCATCTCCATCGTGCTGGTCTACATCAGGTCGGATGCCGACCGCGAAAAGTCGTGGCTCGACCTCCGCCAGAAGATGGACGATCTCTACCCGGAACTGCCGCAGGGGTGCTGGAAACCGGAACTCAACACCAAACTCGGTGAGACGGCGGGGCTCATGATATCGTTCTCGGGCGGTAACTACACCTACGACCAGTTGGAGGCCTACGCCGATATCTTCAAGGAGCGTCTGCGCCGCATCAAGGGGGTCGTCCGGTTCGAACTCGCGGGAAAGATCGACCGCGTCGTGCGCGTCACCGCCGACGCCGCGCGGCTCAACCAGCACCGGCTGTCGCTCGAGGATCTCTGGAAACTTCTGCAGGCGCAGAACATCGAGATCCCGTCGGGGGCCATCGCGAGCGACGGATCGACCATCAATGTCAGCGTGCCCGGTAAATTCGGGTCCCTGCGCGACATCGAGAACACCGTGGTGGATGTTTCTTCCGTCGACGGCTCCATCGTCCGTCTGCGCGATGTGGCGACCGTCTCGATGGGGCTCGACGACGAGGCGAGCAAGATACGGCGCAACGGGAAGGAGGCGGTCATACTCGCCGGCTACTTCGAAGAGAAGCGCAATGTGCTCATCATCGGCGACGAGGTGCGCGCGGCGATCGACGAGGTGAAGCGGTCGCTACCCGACGATCTCATCGTCGACGAAGTGCTTTACCAGCCCGACGATGTCAGACAGGCGGTGAACGACTTCATGTCGAACCTGTTCGAAGGGATGCTCTTCGTCATCATCGTGGTCTTCATCGGGATGGGGTTCCGCAACGCGATGGTCGTCGCCACCGCGATACCGCTCTCGATACTGTTCTCCTACATCGCGATGGGGTTCTTCGGCATCAAGGTCCACCAGATATCGACCGTGGCGCTCATCATCGCGCTGGGGATGCTCGTCGACAACGCCATCGTGATATCGGATGCGATACAGGTGAAGATCGACGCCGGCATGGACCGAATCAAGGCGGCCTACGAAGGGACCGTCGAGGTCGCGGTTCCGGTCTTCACCTCGACGCTCACCACCGTCGCCGGTTACTATCCGCTCATGCTCCTGCCGGGCAACATCGGGCAGTATGTCCTCAGCGTGCCGCAACTGGTCATCATCGCGCTCTCGGCCTCCTACCTCGTCGCGATGTTCGTGACGCCGACCATGGCGGTCCTCTGGTTCCGCCCCGCCGGCGGCGGAAAAGAGCGGCCTCAGCCGGTGCGGCGCATCTTCGAGCGGCTGCTGGCCAAGGGGCTCGACCGACCGGTGGCGGCGCTCCTGATCGTGCTCGCCATAACGCTCGGCGCGCTCGCTCTTGGCGGGGTCTTCCTGCCGATACGGTTCTTCCCGAACGCCGACAAGAACATCGTGGCGATCAACATCAATTCCGAGATCGCCGAATTCGCCGACACCGAAAAGGTGGTGCTACAGGTTGAAGAGGTTCTGCGCGGCGAACCGGAGGTGACCGAGATGACCACGGTCGTCGGGGACGACCTGCCGAAATTCTATGTCACGATGTTCCCCCAGCCGCCGTCGAAGGAGTACGGACAGGCGATGTTCCGGGTCGATCTCGAAAAAGGGGGCCGTTTCGCCGACAACGAAGCGTTCGGCTATCACCTCCAGCAGAAACTCGACGCGACCATCACCGGCGGCTCGGCGAAGGTGAAGATACTCCAGCAGGCCGAACCGATTGATGCCCCCGTCATGTTCCGCATCACTGGGAAGGATCTGCGCCGGATACTGACGGTGTCGCACACTCTGCAGGATGAACTGCGGACGGTGCCGGGGCTCATGAATGTCCGCGACAACGCCGCCTCGGAACGGTTCGAGTACACCGTGAAGGTCGACGAGGAGATCGCAACCAGCCTCGGCATCGTGAAATACGATGTCCAGCGGCAGATCAACCTCGCCCTGCGCGGCGACAAGGCGTCGGTCTACCGGACCGGTGGCAACGAGTTCGACATCATCGTCGAGTCGGATATCGATAGCGTCGAGGAATTGGGCAACCTCGCGATAAAGTCGACCATCGCGGGCAACAAGGTCCTCCTCAAACAGATCGCCGAGATCGCGCTGACCTCGAAGATGGATTACATCTACCGCTTCGACAAGGAACATTCGGTGTCGGTGCTCGCCGATGTCGCGCCGGGCTACGGGGCGCCCGAGATAACGGCGCGTTTCCTGCACGAGACCCTGCCGCGGCTTGACATCGCCGGGGTGCGGGTGGTGCACGACGGCGAGATGAAGAACATCATCGACAACTTCACCAATCTCGGCATCGCGGCGCTCGCGGCGTTGCTGTTCAACTACCTGATCCTCCTCCTCGAATTCAAGTCGTTCCTCCAGCCGCTCATCATCCTGACCACGGTGCCGCTGTCGGTCATCGGGGCGCTGTTGGGCCTGCTGGTATTCGGCCAGCCCTTCTCGTTCACCGCATTCCTCGGCATCACGAGCCTCATCGGGGTGGTGGTCAACAACGCCATCCTGCTCATGGAATACATCAACGACGAGAAAGGGAAAGGGCACGACCTCAAAAAGGCCTGCGTCGAAGCGGTCGCCCGCCGCTACCGCCCCATCATGCTGTCGAATGTGACCACCGTCATGGGCTTGGTCCCGCTCGCCACCTCGGGCAGTCAACTGTTCGGGCCGATGTCGATCGCCCAGATGAGCGGACTGCTCATCGCGACATTGCTCACGCTCGTGGTCATCCCCATCGTCTATTACCGCGCCGTGACGACCCTGAACGCATACAAGGAACAATGGAACGGAGGTGCCTCGTGAAGATGTTGCGTACGACGCTTTGTGCGCTGGCCCTGCTGTGGGGCGCGGCCCTGGCGGCGGGCGAACTCGACAGCCCCGTCGGTTACTGGATGACCATCGACGACAACGACGGCAAGCCGCGCGGCATCGTCAAGATCGAAGAGGTGAACGGCGAACTGGTCGGCCACATCGTCAAGGTCTTCCCTCGTCCCGGCGAGGAGGAGAACCCGGTCTGCGTCAAGTGCAAGGGTGAGATGGCGGGCAAACGGGCCATCGGGATGCGTGTCCTGTGGGGAATGAAGAAGGACGGCGATGAATGGAACGGCGGCGGAGTGATGGATCCCGACAACGGCGAGACTTACAAGGGTTACCTGAAACTCACCTTCTTCGGCAGCAAACTGAAGTTGCGCGGCTATGTCGGGATATCACTGTTCGGCCGCTCGCAGGAATGGATCCGCCAGCAGAATTTCAAGGAAACGACCAACAAATAGGAGAACGACGATGAAGAGAACCGCCGGTATCGCCTTACTGCTGCTTACGCTCGCGGCATCATCCGCGGGCGCCGCGTCGCTGTTCGAAACGGTCGGGTCACCCGACCTTATGCACCCGTTCAATCTGCGGGTCATCGCGCTCGGTCCCGAGGCGGCCTACTACAACCCGGCCCTCTTGATAGGCCAAAAGGACCAGTTGAAACTTGGTTTCGGGATGTCAGCAGGCGACTTCAACATCGCCTATATGAGCAAAGACCCCCGGTATGATGTCCCCGGCGAGATCCGTGACCGTAACTCGAGCCTCATCACCCACGACGGTGCCGAGGTGCCGCTCGAGGATAAGCGTTACACGCCGCTCCCGACCGAGGATCTTATCCACAAGCGTGGTAGTTATGAAACGAAGAGCATGATGGATCATCCCGATTTTCTTAACTTTTATACTTTGCTGGCGGGCAACATGTCGTGGTTCGACGGCTGGCTCGCGGGTGCGCTCTATGTTGAATTGCCGGCAAGCCAACTCACCGGGCAGGTGCCCTACTATCCCGACGAGCGCGACCAGTTCTTCGGCAACTCGCTCCACTTCGAACTGTTCGGGGACCGACTCGAGAGTTTTCATCTGGTCATGGCGCTCGCCGGCAAGGTGGGCGATTGGCTTTCGCTCGGCGCCGGGGCGACGGTCGGCGTGCAGGCGGTCGCCGACATCGGTGTCTATGTGGCCGATGCATCAAGTCCGGAATACCTGCTGTTCGATCCGGCGATATCGGTACACGCCCTGCCGCTCTTCGCTCCTCATTTCGGTTTTGTCATCACTCCCATCGACGACCTTGCGATAACCGGCACGATACACCTCCCCAATCTCAATTTCGACTTCGATCTTGATGTCGACATACAGGTCCGTGGCTTTGATTCTCTTTACGACGACGACCCGAATAACCCGGGCAAGAAACTCAAATGGCTCGATAGCGGTCTCCGCACCAACTACGGCAACGACCCGCTCCGCTTCTCGCTCGGCGTCATGTACTCCTTCCCCAAGGTCGAGGGGTGGCGCATCTCGCTCGTAGCGAATGCCCTCTACACCATGTGGTCGCAGTACCGCGACCGCCATGCGGAGCGACCCCTTGACACATGGAAGGACACGGTAAAGCCGGCATTCGGCGTCAATGTCGCCTCGGAGGACCGGGAATTCGGGTTCGATTGGACCTATCACATGAGTCCCGTGCCCGATCAGACCGGCCGTTCGAACTATGTGGACAACGACCGTCTCGCCTTCGCGATAGGGTACACCGAATTCTTCAAATTCGAAAAATTCACCTTGGCGGGCGGTATGTCGTTCCAGACGCAGATACTGCTCAAGCGCACCACGGTCAAGACCCGCACCGAGGAGGGGTATGCCTCGGCGGCGGACGCGCCATACAACAGCGTCGTGGATGAATACCCCGAGATGACCGATCCCGAAGGGGATGTGTATCCCGGTTCGGTCGGGTTCCAGACCAACAACCCCGGATTCCCCGGTTACTGGACCCGCGGCGTACTTTTCGGCTCCGGCATATTCGCGAAATTCATCTTTTAACGGAGGTGTATGATGAAAAAGAGGATCTTTTTTCTTGCGCTCGTCTCTCTGCTTCTCGCGGTTTCCTGCGGTGATGACAGCAAATCGTTGCCGGTCGACAATCAGCCGGTCAACGACGAGGCGGTGACCGACGAAACGACCAACGACGAGGCGGTGAACGACGAAACGACGGTAGACGAGACCGTGACCGATACGGTCGTGACCGATAACGCGGTCACCGATGAGACCGTGGTCGACGAGACCGGCGACGATGTCCTGAGCGACGGCGAACAGCCCGACGAGGACATGACCCCCGATCCGCTCGTACAGCATCTGGTCGGTGTCTGGGCGCAGAAGGTAGAGCTCTTCGCCGACGGCAATGTGCCGGTGGTCAATGATGTGGTCCTGCGCACGGATAAGATCGTCCGCATCACCATCAAGGAGGAAGGCGGCAAAGCGATCCTTGCGGAGCGCCCGCAGACCTGCTACATGGAGACGGTCATTGTCGAGGGCAACTCCATAGCAAAGACCATCACCACTTATTTCCCCGAGAAGTTCCGCAACTATTTCTTCTACATTCCGCCCGAAGATCTCAAAGAGCCGAAACCGGCGCTCGAGTATAGCGGCACCCCCGATAACTTCTCCTTCAAGATGAACCGCTGGTGGGAGATGCGGGGCGCCTATTTCCAGGGCGAGAACGGCACCACCCCCTTCGATATCGAGACCGAGATGATCACCGACAAGAACGACCCGCGCATCTTCGATCACGATGAGGACGGCAAGGCGGGTATGACCTTCGAGATAAAGTCATCCATTGCTTCGGGGCTCATCTGGGGCGTCATCAAGAGTTACATGGAGGTGACCTCTACCTCCGGCGTGAACGATCGTATCGAGGGTTCCTCGTTGTGGCAGCAGTACGAAATGGTCATCGATGTCGACAATCCGCTCTTTGCGGGCGATCGGACCATCCAGCCGCATACAGAAGGGAACACGATGGTCATGGTCAGGATCGATCCGTCCGACGACTGCGCCGCGATAAACGAGAAGAAAGATACCCTGTTCGAGAAATAGCGACTCTCAACCTTTTTCCTTCAAGAAGGCGGCCGCATCCTCCGGCAGGGTCGGGTTGATGTAGCCGCCGCCGCCGAGCGGCAGGGCGTTCATGCCGCATATCCGGGGAATTATCTCGATGTGCCAGTGGAAGAACTGGAGCGGGTTCTTGGTGAAATCGTCGTAGTTCGACGGTCCGTTGTACACCACCACATTGTAGGCGGGGGCGCCGAGCGCGACCCGGATGCGGCGCAGGACCGCCAGATAGATACGGGTGAGCGCCAGAAACGCCTCGTGCGGTGTCTCGCTGAAATAGAGCAGGTGCCGCTTGGGCACGATCCATACCTCGAAGGGGAATCGCCCCGCGTAGGGACAGAAGGCGGCGAATTCCTCATTCTCCTCGACGAGCCGGGCCTGGTCCGCGAGTTCCTGATCGACGATGTCGCAGACGACGCAACGGCGCCGGAACGCGAAATAGTCTGCGGCGTGCCGGAACCGCGACTCGACGAACGAGGGAAGGAACGGGAACGCGACCAGTTCCGAGTAGTGGTGGTTGACCGTGCCGCCCGCCTCTTTACCGCGGTTCTTGAAGATCATGAGATACTTGAACCGCCGGTCGCCCTGCAGGTCGGCCGAGCGATCGCGCCACGCAAGGAACACATCGCGGAACTCCTCGGGCGATATCAGGTCTATCGCCCCGCCGTGGCGGGCGGTCTCGACCACCACCTCATGGGCGCCGACGCGATGCATGGCGTCGTAGATGCCGTTGCCCTGCGGCCGCGTGTCCTCCTCGACGCGCAGTAACGGGTTGCGTGCCGGGAACACACGGAGCGACCAGCCGTTGTTAAGGTGCGGGAAGTGGTTGTAGCGCAGGATCTCCGCGCCGGTCGTCGCCTCGTTGCCGGGGCAGAAGGGGCACGCGTCGGGTGCTCCCGGGAGCAGGGTCTCGTCTTCGGATGAGCTCCGAGTCAATATGGGCGCCTTTTCGGGGGCGAAGATCACCCAGCGGTGGGAAACGGGGTCACGGCGTATCATGCCCTGCATAGGAGGCCTCCTTTCGGTTCTTCAGACATCCCAGAATCGCATGGTCGCCCGCCGGTCGGGCACCGGTATCGGTATGGTGCCGACCTCCGGTATCCGTTCGCATTCCATGCCGTCCGACGCGATGACCTTGCCGTGGAACGAGACGGCGCCGCCGCGCGGCAGACCGCATTTGTCGATAGAGAGGCGCAGATCGAGCACATCGAAGAAGGCGGCGGTCCCGGCATCCACCAGTTCGCGCAAACGACCGGTCTCGTTATTCAGCGAGACGGGGAAGGATGTGGGTTCGAAGCGGGCTATCGGCAGTTGGAGATCGAGACTCATGCCGTCGGTGATGTAAAAGCGGATGACCGATCGTTTGTGCTCCTGCGTGACGGGGGGTGCGGCGAGCGCGATACGGAAATAGAGGTGATCGCGGTCGAATCCGAACCAGAGGCGGTCGACCACGCGAATGCCATGGTACATGACGCCGCCGGGCCGCCGGGTGTTGTCGAACAGACCGGCGCCCGCCCAACCGTAAAAATCGTCGGTCCGCCCGGTGATCGCGGGCGATATGGTCGTTATCGGCAGGGTAAGGTTGTCGGTGACCCCGGCAGACCGTTTTATCGGGAGATCGAGCGCCGTCGGGTGCGAGGCGCCGAGCACGGCGTAGACGCGGCGAAGGTGGCGGCGGAACAGGCGGTCGAACAGATAATCATTCTCGGTCTGGAACTGCGGGCCGTACCACCAGAACCAGTCGCTCCCTTCGGCCCGATAGATGGCGCGGAGCGCCTCCGCGCGGGTCGCCGCTGGGGTGTCCGGGTGTGTCTTCAGGTACTCGTCGAGGAACAGGCGCGTGCGGCGCAGATGTTCCCACGCCGTGTTGTCCTCGTCGTTGCCGATCCATATCTGATAGTCGCTCTGTATCCATGAGCCGCTGTGGAGCGCGGGAAGCGTCGGGTAGGCGTCCGATGGGTTCGTTGCCATGAAACCGGAGAAGGTCTCGGTGACGATATCGGGGGCATCGGCGAGCGCCTTGCAGAGTCCGTGCAGGAAATCGCGGCCGTTGTCCGGATAGTTCTCCCATGCGTTCTCGCCGTCGAGCGCGACGGTGATGGCGGGATCCTGGCCGGTATCGGGGACGGCGTGACGGATGGAGCGCACATGGTTCAGGAAACTTTCCACCGCCTGTCCGGCCTCGGCCTTGGCGAACGAGAACCCGATAAGGTCGGAAAGATATTTGTCCCGGAAGAACAGGGTGCACTCGCGGTCTCCTTCCCGAAAACGCCACGGCCGGTAGAGCACCTGTTTCTTGTCGACCGCGCCGGTCGACCGGAACAGTATCCCCTCGTCGGTCGCGAGCCACCTCACGCCGCAATCGGCGGCGAGGGTGGCCGCTTCGGGAGAAACGGCGCCTTCCGCCGGCCACATGCCGACCAGTTCGCGTTGCCAGATCTTTTCGGCGTACCCCTTACCCTCGCTGACCTGCCACCGGGCGTCGTCGGGATAAGAGAATCGGGGCGGAAGCGGCGCGTGCGGTGATGAGCGGCGGGCCGTATCGGTGTCATGGATAAGCGGTAGGATGGGATGGTAGAAGGGGGTAAAAGAGAGCTCGATGATCCCCTCATCGGCGAGGCGGCGGTACAGCGGCAGTATCTCGCGGAGCACCGATGCTTGCGTCTGGAGGAGGTCCATCTTTTCATCGTGGGTGAACCCGCGGTCCTTCTCATCGAGTCTCCGGAGGATCGGATACCGTTCCCGCGCGGTGAACCCGAACCATTTGAGGTTGAAAAGGACCTGCAGGTCGCGCAATTCGTCGTCGGAGAAGAACCGGGTCATCTCGGTCCATGAGAGTTTGCCCACGAACCGCTCGCGTTTGGAGAGTATCTCCCAGTAACGGGGGGAGGTCTTCACGAGCCGGTCCCAGCAGAGCATGAAGAAGTTACGGATGACGAACGCCTTCTCATCCTCGCTCATCTCCTCGGGGCGCTTGATGGTGAGCGTCTTCCAGCGGTCGGTCACCCGATCCTGCAGGTGGTCCTCTATCTGCTCGATAAGCGAGGGGACCACATTCACGCAGCCTTTGATGCCGTATCGTTCCATCACCTGTGGTATGTCGTAGTAGCCCTTCGTGGCGTGGAGTCGTACCCATGGCATGAGGTAGGAGCCGTTCTGGGCGTCCTTGTAGAAGGGCTGGTGCATATGCCAAAGGAAGAGCAGGGCGATGGGCCGTTCGGTCATGAGGCGCGTCTCCGTCGGCGAGAGAGGTTACGATGCCCGTTTATCGTCCATGTTCTTCTGCTTCTCGATCTTCTTCTGAAGATTGCGCATACGATCACGAATGGTCGGGCCGAACCGCGAGTATCTGTTGTCCTTGAGTACCTGCTGGTAGAAATTGACCGCCCGCTCGTACTGCTTCATCCGTTCATAGCAGACGCCGAGCAGTAGCTCCGCCTTGTCCTTGGTGAGTCCCTTCTCGGTGTTGACGAACAGGAATCGCTCAAAGGCGATCGCCGCCTTCTCGATCTCGTTCGCCCGGTAGTAGGCGGTGGAGGTGTAGTAGAACAGGCTCGGCACATGTTTGCCGACGCCCGATATCTTGAGACTTTCCTCGAACCGTTCGACCGCCGCGAGATAACTCTTGCGGTTAAAGAGCGTCACCCCTTCCTCATACTTGTTGATCGCCGCCTTCTGTTTGATGAGGTTCACTTCGGTCTCGATGACGAATCGCTCGAGTCGCGAGAGGGCCGAGAGGTTGAATTCGGCGTATTTCTTTATCGCCTGATCGGGATCCCCCTCCTTGAAGGCGAGGTAGAGGTTAAAGGCCTTGATGTCGGTGTTCTCGGAGGTCGCGAGCCGCTCCTTGAGTTCCTTTATATCCTTCTGGAGGTATTCGTTCTGCTTGGCGGCGGTCCCGAGTTTCTCCTTGAAATGGGTCACTTCGGCGCGGAAGTAGAAGAAAAAGGAGAGGACGATGACCACGCCAAGCAGGACGAGCAGGAAAAAACTTTTGTTGAGTTCCGATCTGTCCTTTTGGTTCACTTTTGTGTTGAGGGCGCGAAGACTGATGTCCAGCGCGTTGGCGACATTGAGCGACTGCACGACGAGTTTGCGTATCTCCTTGATATCGCTTAATTGTTGTTGCTGTCCCGCCTCAGAACCCCGGGGGTTCTGGGGCGCATCGTCGCGCATCATGGTGCCCTCTTCAGAACAGACCATGATAGCAAGAAATATAATTATTTCAAGTTTCTAGCGGTCAGCCGGTCCGGGATGTGCCGGTTCTATACGGTAGAGTACCGGACAGAGATGATGGGGGAAGAACTCGCGAAGTTTCCTCGAGATCGGCGCAAAGGATTCGCGACAGAATAAAAAGGCACGGAATTCCGGAACGGCGTGTTGCCGGAGGTGGTCGGAATGTTCGGTGAGGCCGGGGAGAAGGGTCGCCACATAGAGCGGTTCGGTCGTAGAGCGGGCGATCGATTCGAGTGCCGCCATGTCGGGCAGTTGTTCGATGCGGAGGTCAGGCGGGCGATAGAAGGAGAAGAAAAGTTCCTTGCGTATGTAGGGGTCGTAGTCGGCGAACTTGTAGATCGTGTCCTCGGCGTGGTGACGGTAAAGATGGCGTTGCATCTTGAGTTGAGGGACGACCGTTATGGGATAGAGTGCGAGAAAGGCGACGATCGCGAGGTTGCTATACCAGACGAAGTTCCAGTAGCGCCGGTTCTTCTCCTGGAATACCCGCGAAAGCCACGCGACCGGTCGTCCCTGAGAGGTGGCGACCGCGAGTACGGCGGCGGTGAGCCAGAGGAAGAGGAGCGGGAACATGAACCGGTCCTCTTTATGGCTCAGGAGGGAATGGAACACAAAATAGGGAAGCGTCACCCAGGTGACCACATGACGCGGGTGACGGTACCAGCACAGGAAAATGGCGATGACCAGCAGAAGCGATATGTGGGGGCCGATATTACCGACCAGCAGATAAAGGTAGGCAAAGAAAGGGGAGGTGCCGAAATGATCCATCCGCTTGTCGAGGATATTGGAGGCGAAGTAGTTCCACGGAGCGAAGACCCAGTCGCCGTAGCCCCAGCGGTCGATGTGGATGCAGAGCAGGATGGGAATGAGCGAGGAGAGCGCGAGTGTGGTCAGCAGGAGGAAGCGGAGTCGGGCGACCCAGAGGAGCCAGATGCCGAGGAACAGGACGAGGAAGGCGCTCGAGTAGCGGAACTCGAAGGCGAGACCGCACAGGATCCCCGGAACGATCATTTCCCAGACCTTGAATCCGGGATCGTCGGTGCGACGGTCCGGAGAAAGGCGTCGCAGCAATATCGTGGCCGCCGTCATGAAACAGGCGGTCGAGAAGACCTCGGAGGAGTTGCGGACGAACAGAAGAGGGACGAAAAAGGTGAAGCAGAGCACACGCATCAGCCACCCCTGTTCCTGCTCGGTACGGAACCAGCGGAAGGCGACCGTGCCGAAATAAAGAAGGGTGGCGATGCTCAGGAATGCCGAGAGGAAATGAAGAAGCAGTACCTGTACGAAACGGTCGGTGATGCCGACGAAGGAGAATGCTTTAAGGATGAGGTAATAGATGCCGGGCTGGAGCCACGGGCGGATCTGGGATTGGAATTCCCACGGCAGGGACCCTGCTTTGGTGATACCCAGTTTGTAACTCGCGAACTCTATGGTCTGGAAGTATTCGTCGGCGTGGAGATAGCCCTGCGTGGTCCATGCGGTAAGAAGACAGAGCGCGAGCAGAACGAGCAGATAGCGACCGTAGCGTTCCTTGAGTTCCGGCGAAAGCAGTGGTGCCGAGAAAAAGGAGACCAGCCGGCTCATCGGCTATCGTCCTCCGTTCCCGGTGCGAGGAATCGTTGCTGGAAATAGGCGAAAAAGAGTATGCCGGTGGTAATAATGAAAAAGGGAGGCACGGCCAGATACCATGCGCTTTCACGGTCGATGACATGCATGATGTTCATGAGGTTGCCGTAGCAGAGGATGATCGCCGACCATGCGATCCACCCCCGGTCCTTCAGAAAAGCGAACAGCGGCAGAAAGGCGGCAAAATACCACGGTTGAAATACGGGGGAGGCAAAGCATATAATGATGGCGGCTATCTTGGCGGCGGCCGCGAAAAAGGCGCCGGGATCCCTGCGGGTCCGGCGCAGGACAAGAAAGGCGAGGAGAGCGGAGAAGAGGTACATCAGCGGTACCGCGACGCGCCAGATAGCCGTTTTACGCTCTTCGTGGGACCGGTAGACATCATTGCGTTCTCCAGAGGCGGGCAGGCCCCGTTCCCAGAGCACCGAGGAGACGATGATCGCCTCGGCGACGGTGTCCACGATCGATTTGCTCGGTTTTTTCGACGAGAGGAATTCGGTCTGGAAGAGGATGGCGCGCGAGTCGCTGCCGATCGAAAGGAACAGAAGGGAAAGGGTCGCCAGCGTAACGAGAGCCGATGCGAGCAGGGTCCATATCCGTTCCCGCAGGGGGCGTTCGGTCACCCAGACGGCGGCGATCATGGCGGGGATGGCAAGGAAGGCGGAGTATTTGAATGCGCCGGCAAGTACGGCGAACAGGATGCCGGCGACGGGGCGGTGCCTCAAAAGGAGAAGGATACCGACCGCGAGAAGCGCGGCAGACGCCACATCGTTGTGCGACTGGCCGGCGCACTGGAGCCAGAGTACCGGGGCGCAGGTGACGAGCGCGAGCAGGTTGTAGCGACCGCCCCCGGTGCCCGGTATGCGGGAGACCGTTTCGACGAACAGCAGGCAGAACAGGGCGATGATCAGTTTGTAGACCGCGAGCGCGCCGATAATGTTCCTGCCGACATGGACCGCGAACATCGAGAGATACAGACTCAGCGGGCCGTAGGCGAACGGGGCGGTCGCCCACGCGGACCCGACGAAGGGGAAGAACTGGGACCGCTGGAGCGCCAGCGGGTCGGTGAAGGGATCATTGCCCCTGAGTGCGGTGTCACCATAGGCGATGAGGCTGAAGATATCGTTGGAAAGCATGGGGAGCATGAAGAAAGAGACAACGATGAGTAACTGAGCGAGGCGTTTGGTCTGTGACGCGGAGAGATCGTGGCCCGGGGCCCGCATCACTACGCGAAAATAGCCGAGGGTGAAGATCGCGAGCGATACGACGAACAGCAGGATGGCGGCAACGAGGGGAAGGCCCGAGAGGTAATTTTCATCCACCTTGATCGAGCCGGTGGTAAGAGGACGAAGGAAACTCGAAAGGACCACGCATACGGTCGGGACGAGCAGGGCGAGAAACGCCCGGCGGGAAGGATCTCCTCCGGTCATGATCCTCCCGTTCGCCTGCGGCTGATGAACGAAAGGAGCAGGGGGAACAATATCAGTGCGCAGAGCGTAACGCTGACGATGCCGATGGAGGATACGGTACCGATGGAAGTGACGCCTTTATGTGCGCCGAAGATGATGCTGACGAAACCGATAAGCGTGGTGACCGAACTGATGAGAACGGCGGCGCCGGTGGTCCGCATGGTGCCGGCGACATCGGTGAAGCCTGTTGAGCGGAACCGGTCGTAGATATGGATACAAGAATCGATGCCGATGCCGATGATCGTCGGGATGACGACCATGTTGAAGAGATTGAAAGAGAAGCCGGAGAAATGGATGATGCCGATCATCAGCGTGATGCCGGCGAAAAGCGGCGCAAGTATGATGCCCGCCTGTCGGAACGAACGGAACGCCAGCACTAGCACGGCGAGCACCGAGAAGAACGACAGGAGTATCGCGCGGGGCAGTTCGTGTTCGAGCACATGCTTGATGTCGGCGAGAAGCAGGAAGGTGGCCCGCGTGCGATATTCGCCGCGTTCGCCGCGGATGGTGCCGAGTTCTTTCCGGATGGTCAGCACCTTGTTGATGTCCGATTTGTTGCCCGAGGTCACGAACGAGATGATCTTACCGTAACTGCCGTCCTTCTCGCGCAGTTTATCCTGTATCCACTTCGGGAGTTCTTCAGCGGTTATCGGGGATGATATGGAAAGAAGCGGTCGTATCTCGCGTTCGAACCGCTCGGCGGTCTTGTCGTCCATCAGTTCCTTTTTCCGTTCGATGACGCGCAGTATCCGCTTCATGATCTGCAGTTTCTCCTCCTGCCCTTCGGGGACGAAGTTCGCCATCGACAGGATGCCGCCGATCCGTATCTCGTGCTGTAGATCGCTGAGTTCCTGTTTTTTGCGGTAAAGCGCCCGGGTCGCATCGTACATCTCCTCGATCGAATCGGTGGTGATGATCGCCGGCATGCTCGCCGCCATGGTGTTCGGGTTCTCGTCACGCACCAGATCGTTGTAGCGTGCGATGATAGAATCGGGCGAGTACTTGCGCTTGAAGGAGAGATTGTCGATGTTGTACTCGAAACGCACGAGGAAGAGGGCGATGAAGGAGGCGATAAGTATCGTCGCGGGTATGATCATGAATATCGGTCGGCGGAGGAAGATCTGATAGGCGGGGGCGAGGTTCGACACGCCCCGGGGCGCGTGGGTGAGCGGTGTCCATTGCTCGATGAGGAACACGATGGCCGGGAAGAGGAAGAGGATGGCGACAAGGGACGATATGATGCCGACGCCTGCGACGATACCGAAATCGGAAAAGCCCTTGAACTCGATGAAGATGAGTGAAAGGAAGGCTATCGCGGTGGTCACGGTGCTGTAGAGAAGGGGGCGGAACAGGTGTTCATAGGTGTTGCGCATCGCGTCGAGCGGCGGTAGCCCTTCGCGCCGGAACTCGCCGTAACGGGAGTACAGGTGTATGGCATAGTCGATACCGAGCCCGTAAAGCATCGCGATGGTGAAGGCCGAGATGAGGTTGAACTTGCCGATGACCCAGAGTGCGGCGATGATGCCGAACATCACGCCGAAGGAGAGCGGGAGGAATATGATGGGGACCGAGAACGGTGTTCGGAAGAAAAGCACGGTCACCATCAGCAGGAGAAGTATGCAGGCGACGAGCGAGGCAACGAGGTTCGAATTGATCGCCTGTATCTCCTCCAATCGGTGCCGATAATAGCCGCCGACCTCGACCGCGATACCGTATGTGTCGGGCCCGGTGGCGGCGACCCGCTCGTCGAGCAGGGTCACGATGCGCTTTATATCCTCTATCGTGGTGTCGCTCCCGGCGGGACGCACCTTCATCTCGACATATTTCCCGCCCTGTGCGATGTAGTAAGGGGAGATGTTATAGGCCAATTTCTGGCGCTCGATCTCCTTGAGAACACGGTCTATCTCGTCCGAAAGGGCGTGCGGCATCTTGTCGTCGGCCCGATCGGCGGCGGGCGCATCGTCGAGGGAAAGTCCTTTTTCCACTTCGTTCGCCACCGCCTCGCGGACCTTCTGCTCCGCCTCGATGAGTCGTTCCGTCGGCAGGAGGAGCAGGGCGCGCTCCTCCAGATAGGTGATGTCGCGCTCGAATTCGACGAACCGTATGTCCGGGAACGACTCCAGATCCTTCTTCAGGGCGGTCAGGAAGGCGAGGTTATTCTCGTAACTTTCCGAGCGGACGACTATCTGCGCGGTGGCATACCCGCCGAGGCGGCTGTCGAGGTATTCGAGATCCTTGACCGTCTGGTTCTCGCCGTGGAAGAGCGCACGCAGGTCGCTGTCGATGCGGAAATTGCCGCGGACATAGAGAAGTTCACCGACGAAGAGGAGCGTGAACAGGAAAAAGACGCCCCAGCGATACCTGAAAAGGAGGGATAGATAGAAACCCCAGAACTTATCCATGGGAACGATACCTCTTTAGCAAGGTATCGGTATCTTTATACGGGGAAACGGGCAAGTCAAGATTTGACCGGGTGGCGGGACCGGTCTGTCCGCCCATTTGACTTTGCGCTTCCGGGCGGATACACTACCGCTGTACATTGTCAACCATCATGGGGAGGTGAAGATGTTCCGCGTATGCTTGGTGCTTGCTATCGTCGGGGTCCTTGCGGCCGGTGTCGCCGCCTGCGCTTCGCAGAAGACCGGCTTCTCGTCGGGCCAGAAGGACATCGTGGTCGAGACCCGCGACCCGAACTGGGACTTCTCGACCCTACGCAAGGTCTATCTGTACACCGAGACGGTCAACTCGTCGGAGGAACGCGACGCGATCGCCGAAATGGTGAAACTGCTCACGCCGCGCGGCATAGAGTGCATCGTGGACACCGGCGAAAGCATGACCTACGACAACCCCAGCATACAGATACGGGCACATCGTAAACTCATGTCGCTCCTCACCAGCATCTACCTGCTCAAGCCGGGCATCAAGGGGAACGAGGAGATCATCGCGGTCATCAGTTCCGACAATCCGCTCAAGGCGGCCGCCGAGGCGATCAAATACATCGAAGGGGCGCGTCCGGCCGGCGGGGAGTAGGGGGGCCTTGTCCTTCGGCGGGAATTGACAGCGGTGCCCGATACAGTTATAATGCCCTTGTTTTTAGGGAGGTCGGTATGAACTGGCGTAAATACATCGTTTCCGACAAGGCGGTGCTCGTCGGCAAGCCGGTCGTCAAGGGGACGCGGCTGTCGGTGGAGTTCCTGCTCGGCCTGCTCGCGCAGGGATGGAGCGAGGAACAGATACTCGCCGAGTACTCGCAACTCGACAAAAAGGCGCTCAAGGCGCTCTATGCCTTCACGGCCGAGAGCATGCGTGAAGAAAAACTCTTCGCCTTCTCCCGTCCGGCCGCATGAAGTTCCTCGCCAACGAGAATATTCCGAAAATGACCGTGAAGATGCTGCGCGATGCGGGGCATGATGTGCTTTCGGTCGCGGAGGATATGGCGGGGGCCGAGGACCGGGCGATACTGTCGCTCGCGGCGAAGGAGAAACGGACGATACTCACTTTCGACGCCGACTACGGCGAACTCATCTATCAGAAACGAATGGCGGTCCCGGCGGGGTTGGTGTTCCTCCGCTTCATGCCCAAAAACCCGGGCGAGCCAGCGAAGATACTCCTGATGTTGCTGGAGAAGGCGCGGACCGAACTGGAGGGACATTTCACGGTGCTGGAACGCGACCGCATTCGTCAACGACCGCTGGCGCAATAGGTTCCGGGGAAGGAGTGTTTGGCATGAAACAGATTTTTCTTTCAGTTGCGGTTGTTCTTTTCTGCGCCTCATGTTTGCCAGATGGCGAAAACATGATAAAATGGGCTACAATATCAACAGGAGAGCATTATTCTTGTGGAATCACAACGGAGAAGGAACTTTACTGTTGGGGGGATAATTATTTAGGAAAGCTTGGAGATGGAACAGAGAGTGATAGAAATATTCCGACGAAAACAAGCAAATATAAATGGGAAAAGATCACAACAGGCGGATATCATTCTTGCGGCATAAAGGAAGGCGATAATGCTCTTTTTTGTTGGGGGTGGAATTCTTACGGACAACTAGGCATCGGATTAACTTCCGAGAAACTTATTCCAACGAAAACAGCAGATGGCCTTTGGCTGAAAATAGAAGCGGGCTTGCACCACACCTGTGGTATAAAAAAATCAGATGATAGACTTTACTGTTGGGGGGCCAACTGGTATGGACAACTTGCTGATGGGACTGAGGAAAACAAGGCAGAGCTGACAGAAGTTGGACAAGACACATGGATTGAAGTAAACGCTGGGTACAATCATACTTGTGGTATAAAAAAATTAGACAACAAACTTTACTGCTGGGGGAACAACGACTTTGGTCAACTTGGTGATGGCACTGCAGGAGAAACTACGAATAAAACCATTCCTGCAATGATAGGCGACGAGACATGGTCTCAAGTTTCGGCAGGGAAAAATCATACTTGTGGGATAAGAAAAGACAACAGACTTTACTGCTGGGGAGGCAACGGAACCGGGCAACTAGGCGATGGTACAAAAACCACCTATGATGAGCATGGTCATGTGGTTGAGGATAACGACAGGCACCTTCCAACAGCGGTGGGCAACGAAACTTGGCTTCTAGTGACGGCGTGGGAAAATTATACCTGTGGCATAAAATCAGATAACAAACTTTACTGCTGGGGATATAATGGGTATGGGCAGCTTGGCGATGGAACAACTGAAAACAGAAAAATTCCTACAAAAATAGGCGATGATTTATGGCTCGATGCAATGGTAGGCATGTGGCATAGTTGCGGCATAAAGGCGACAGACAAAAAAGTTTACTGTTGGGGATATAATCGTTACGGTCAACTTGGTGACGGAACAACTGTTAATAAGAGCATCCCAACCCCCGTAGCCGATCCTCTCTAAAATCTTTTGCTGAATCCTATCAGTCCTAGCGCGGGTTGAAGAGGCCCGCCTCGTTCGAGTTCAGAAAACAGGCTTTCACGAGATCGTCATCGGTCGGCGCGAGATCCGCCCGCCTCTTTTTGTTGATGAGTGGCGTATGCGTGAGCGCCGTCAACCGGTCGCCGATGAAGTTGAGATCGTCGTCGCTCGTCATCCAGTGTTTTCCGCCCAGCCGGTCGAGACTCACCGGCCGCGAATAACCGCGCAGCGACTTGAACCCCACCGTGTTGAAATACATATCGAAGTAGGACATCACCAGTTCGCGCAGGTTCTTGTAGACCGGCTCGCGGTAGCGCAGCACCGTCGTGTTCGATTTGGCGACCGCGCCCCAATAGCCGTCAACGCGGAACGGCGCGATGATGTGATCGTCGTCGTTCTCGGCGAGGAGATCGACCACGAGCGGCCGTTTCCCCCACAGCAAGAAGATCGCCGCCGCGAAGTAGGCACCCTCGGCGCAGTGGGCGTGCCGCTCTTTCATCACGCGCCACGGCGAAAGGCATATCTTGTGCGATGAGTAGGGCGTTTCGTTGAGGAAGCGTTGGATGTCGTGCGGGGTGCGGAACCGCTTCGCGAAGCGTTCGAATTCTTTGGCGCGTTCCCGGTGGTCCATCAGCCGTCTCCCTGTGTGAGCGGGTCGCCGTCGCGGCGCAGTTTCTCAAAGAACGACCGGTCGGCCCGCAGATATTTCGGTTTGCCCTGTGTGATGAGCACCTTGCCGGGCGCCAGACCTTTTGTTTTTTTAACGAACTTGCGTTCCGTGAACCAGACCTCCCCCTCCATCGTTTCGCGTACCTTGCTGTAAAAGAGGGCGAGACAACAGCCGAGAAAGACCTCCTCCTCGGTCGCGGTCCCTCCCTTGCCTTTTCGCAGGATGACATGACTCCCGGCGTGGTCCTTCGCGTGGAACCAGAGGTCGTGCGGAGAGGCGATCTTGAAGGTGAGTTCGTCGTTGTCGGCGGCCGACCGTCCGACGAGTAACGCCCGTCCCGATGGCGCGAGGTAGCGGTGGTAGGGGACACGGGCCCCCGGCTTCGCCTTCGGTTCACGCTTTTTCCTTTCCGGTACCGTTGCGGTTGTGGGCGCATTACCATCGAGGGTCGCAAGGGCGCGTTCCGCCTCGCCGATGCGTCCGTCGAGCGTGATGGTGCCGCGCAGGAGCCGTTTCGCCTCACCGAACAGGCCGTTCATGTTCTCGAGAACGCTTTTTTCGGGGTCGAGCGGTATGTCGCGGTCGCCCAGCGTTATTTTCGCGGTCCGTGCGTGTGGTGACAGGGTGTGGAGCGCACCCTTGATCGCCGTTGCCGTCGCGCGGAACGATGCCGACCGTTCGAGAGCCCGCTCCCGTTCCGCCCGCATCTTCGCTATCTTTTCGCCTATTTCCCTCTTTTTCTTCTCGATGGCGCGGCGGCGAGCCTCCTCTTCGGCCTCATGTTTCCTGGCAAGGAACCGGTCCTGCCATTCACCGGGCGATGCGACACGCGGTGGCAGGTCGCGGAGCGGTTCGGCGAGTGGCGGGATATCGTGGTCACGGTGCTCGCTCCAGAGCATCGCGCCGTCGGGGCCGGTCAGGTGGACCGCCTTGCCGGCGAAAAGCGGTATCGTGAGCACGACCCCGCTGAAGGAGATGATCAACACCCGGCCGCGGGCGGCGTCGACCGATGCGCGCAGAAGCCGCCGACCATCGAGATATTTACGGAGCGACTCCTCAAGGTTGGTCAGGGGGTCGCGACGGAACGGCCGCAGGTCAAAGACCGGGAAGGCCACCCGCTCCTTCGATGAGAAAAAGAGCCCCTCTATCCTCGCGTCGGCGCCGTACAGTTTGATGAGCGTGCCGCCGAAGGAATGGTACACGGTGTTGACGATGGAGCCGGCGGCCCGGTCGGTCAGAAGTTCGGCCACGGGGGCGAGTTCGGAGATATACATTTACGGCGCGGTGTTGAAAAGCGCCTCGATGCGCTGGTTCCCGGAGGCGTTGCGGGCCCTGCCGCGCGACCACATGCGGAGTTTCTTTATCTGTTCTTCGTAGGTCACCGCGAGCGGTACAGTGCGGCGCAGGACCTCTTCGAGGGTCTTTTGCGCCAGTTCTCGACCTTTCGCGTAGTCGGCTATCAGCGCGTCGACCACCACCTGCTCGAGTTCAGCGCCCGAGAACTGCTCGGCGGCCTCCGCCAACTTGGCGATGTCGTATCGGGAGGCGTCCCGGCCGCGGCGGGTCAGATGTATCCGGAGTATATCGGTCCGTTCGTCGGCGCCGGGCAGATCGATGAAGAATATCTCGTCGAACCGTCCCTTGCGCAGGAGTTCGGGGGGGAGCACCTCGACATTGTTGGCGGTCGCGACGAGGAACACCGGGCGGCTCTTTTCCTGCATCCAGGTCATGAGCCAGCCGAGGACGCGGCGTATCTCGGCCGACTGTTCCTCCTGAAAGAGCGCCTTCTCTATCTCGTCTATCCATAGGACGATGGGGGCGAACGCTTCGGCGATGGCGACGGCGTCGCGGATGAGTTCCTCGACACTCTTGCCCTGCTGGAACAGATTCACGAAATCGAGCCGCGCGAGCGGAAAATTCCAGATGTTCGCGATGGTCTTGGCGGTGAGACTCTTGCCGCACCCCTGCACGCCGAGCATCAAGAGACCTTTGGGCATCGGTATGCCGAATTCGCGGGCCTTCGACGAGAAATTGCCGCGCCGCTCGACGATCCACTGCTTGAGTTCGGGCAGGCCGCCGATCTGTTCGATGCCGCCGTCGGTCTTGACCACCTCGATGACCGGGTTGCGCCGCAGAAGATTGCGTTTGGTGTCGAGCAGGTACTCGATCGCCTCCTGCTCCGGCAGGCCTTTCATCGCGGAAAGTATCTCCTCGATCCGGGAGTAGGGGAAGCCGCTGATATTCTCGGTGATGGTCTCCCGCGCCGCAGGGGAAAAAGGCAGAGCGGCGATATGGGAGGCGAAGGGCTGGTAGTTCTCCGGCTCCTCCTCGATGATGGCATACCGTACCAGCACGGAAGGGAGGGTCATTTCACGGCAGAAAAAGGTGACCGGGGCTTCCGCCGTGAAGGCCGCCTCAAGGAAACGGAGCGCCCGTGCCTCGGTGGTAAAAAGGTGTTCGGCGTAGGGAAGTGCGACCGGATCACCTGCCCGCACGGTATCGATGAGGCCCCCGATCAGGTGATCGGCCTCGTCGGCGCTCCATGCGACACGGCCCGGTGCATGACGGGCGCTGAAGAACGGGTCGTTACAGCGGACGATACGAAGCATGGCGTCTCTCCCCTCGTCTGATGGTAAAACGGATTATATGCCAAAAATCGACGGGGTCAAAATAATGTGGCGGACCTATTGACATCTTTTTTTCAATTCACTAGAATGGGGACAGTAGAGGTCAAGATATGAGGAGATTGTGCCCATGAGGTTGCTTATCGTGGTCATGGTGACGGTCGCCTGTGTGGCGGGCGTTCCCTTGGAGTCTCGCTCTGGGACCGCCGGTGCGGTCGTGATAGCGGCCAGCCCCGATCCGCCGCCGACCCCGCCCGATCGCCCGAATCCGCCGCCGCCGCCGCCGACCAGCCGCACGGTCGTCTGACAGAGGTATTCCCCCTTACAAAAAACTTTCTTTTGGGTCCGTTCGGTTCAGTGAAGTATCTCGAAACGGGTCGTGGTGTTCCCCGCCTGTATGAGGTCGTCGTTGGCAAGCCGTTTCTTTTCGTTCGTTTTGGCGCCGTTCAGTTTTATCTTGTTGCCGCTTCCAAGGTCCTCGACCCAGTAGGCGCCGTTGTCGAACCATATCCTGAAGTGGCGTCGTGACACCGACGGGTCGGTCAGCACGAGGTCGAGATCGAGGTTCCGGCCCACGACGAATTCTTTTTTGTGTATCGGTATCGTCTTACCCTGATCGGGTCCCGCTATGACCGTTATCTGCCCTTCCGGTCCCGCTATGTTGGCGTCGGCGCCTTTTTTCGCGGGACCGTTCCCCCCTTTGCCCGGGGCCGAAAGGGGACGGACGATCTCCAACTCTTCAAGTTCCTGCACCGGTTGAGGAGCGGGAGCCGGCGCGGTCGTTGCGGTCTTGGGGGGTATCACCGCGAAGGCATTCAGTATCCACACGGTGAGTTTTTCCCGGGCCTTCGGCGACACCTCTCCTTCGTGGACCTTTTTCATGATGAACTCGATGAGGTCCCTGTCGGCCGTCGAGGCGACCCGCTGGGCCGCGAAGTATTCCGCGATCTTCTTTTCGTACACGCCGAGCCGTAACGGCGCGAGTATCGCCGCGAGGTCGAAGGTCGCCTTCTGGTACGGATCGATGACCGCGAGATCCTCGACGCGGGTCTTCTCGCCGAGATTCAGCGTCAGGTAGGGCTCGGCGTCGAGAACGCCCTGTTCCATCCCGTCGGCGTAAAAACGCCAGTCGATGCCGTTGGTGAGTACCGCTATCTTGTCGCCCGGTATGCGACGGAACAGTTCGGAGAGCATCGCAAAGCCCTCCGCCGTGTCCTCGTCGCCGAAGAGGGTCTGGACTATCATCGCCGGGCGGTCATCGCGCAGCACCGCGAAGTCGGCCGCGGCCACCGCTCCTTCGCCCGGGGTCTCGAACACATACCCTGCCATGAATTCCCCGGGATTGTAGACATCCCAGCCGAGGATCTTGAAGAACGGGACAACGAGTGACTGGCGCACCGTGTCGCGACTCTTCAGGTACTTCTGGAGCGTTCGGATGTTCCTCGCGAACGAGGTAAGTTCCTCTCTGTACGACATGATCGCCTCCGGTAGGTTATTGACCACGCGATTCTAATCGCTCGGAAAAACTAAATCAACTTTTTGAGGAGACCGCGTCTCCGGAGGCACCATCCCGGGTCAGCACCTTCGCGATCTCGCCCACATACATGCGGTGATAATCCTTTTTGGGGTAGTTCTCCGCTATCGTCCCGTCGAGGAAATTGTGAGGGTCTATGTCCAGGAACGAGATCTTGCGGCAGATGAGCGTGAGTCGCGATTCGGCGAAATAGGGGCAGCCGTCGGTATCGAGGAGCGTCAGTTTCGACGCGGCTATCTTGTCCTCCTTCGCGCCGGAGATCGAGCCGCACAACTGCAGGACATCGCGGTACCGTTCGGGGAAGAAGCCCACCGAAAAGCAAGGCTCGGCCTCGGTAAGCCGATAGGTGTGGCGCGGCGGCCGGACGAAGACGAAGCAGACCTCGCGGTGCCAGAGAACGCCCAGCGCACCCCATGCGATGGTCATCATGTTGCTTTTTTTCCCTTTCCCGGCGGCGAGGAGAGCCCATTCCTTACCGAAGGCGGTGAAAGGATTGTCGGTCATCTCGGCCGGTGTGATCTCGCGAAAATTCTCCTGTCCCATGTCGGTCTCCCCTTGTTGGTCGTCGTGCGGAACGCATGGTACCGGGAATGGCACGGTTTGTCAAAAAAGAGAGCGGCCGGAATGTGCGCGTGACCCTTGCGTTTTACTTTCGACCGTTTATAATCGTCGTTGTGCTAAATAAGTAAGGTATGAAGTTCTCTCCGGGAGGATATCGATGAGGCGCTTTTTTCTTGGCTTGGTGTGGTGCGGAGCGGCAGTGCTTCTCATGACCGGGCTTTCCTGTTCCTCGAGCAAACCCCAGAGCGCGAAGGATGCCGAAGTGCTCGATGACGGGGACACCCTGCTCGTCGAGCAGGATGGGCTGTCGGACGAGATCCTGCCGACCGACGAGGGGACCGAAACGGAGACTGATACGGATATAACCCCCGAAGGCGATACGCCGGTCGAAAGTGACCTTATTCCGGTTGACGATGGCGCGGACATAGCCGACGACGATGAACTGCTCGCCGATGAGGCGACCGATATGGACGAGCCGCCTGTCGAAGAGGACCCCGAGGAGGAGTTCCCCGACGAGGCGATCGTTGAGGACGAATTCGTGGCCGATGACGCGTGGGTGCTTCCCGATATCGATTCTCCGGTCGGATGCAACGATCAAGTGACCTGCACCGAGGATCTCATCATCGGTGGCCAGTGCAAACACCTGCCCCGCCATGAATGGTGCGAGCCCGGTCTGCTCTGCAACAAGACCGACGGATGCGTTGAGCCCGACGAGTGGGTCTGTCGTTCCTGTGAGAGCGATCCCTGTCCGTATGACGGCGACATCTGCGCGCCGCTTTTGGGCGAGAAACTCTGCCTGCTTCCCTGCGAGACCGACGCCGAATGCCCCGGCAACTTCCGGTGCGACGATATCTACGACCTGCAGGGACTTCTTCTGGGTCGTGGATGCGCGCCGACCAACTTCGTCTGCTGTCTCGATATCGACGGCGACAACGCCGGTGTCGGGGCCAAGTGCGCCCTGCACGACTGCGATGAATCGAGCGCCCAGCGCTATCCCGGCGCGATCGAACAGTGCAACGGGGAAGATGACGATTGCGACCTGATCGTCGACAATAATCTTGGCACCGCGCCGTTCTGCGCGAAACAGGGCGGTATCTGTCAGGGACTCCGCAAGACCTGTGGCGGCACGGCGGGATGGCTCACCTGCACTGCGGCGCAGTATCTCGCGTGGAACGAACTCTATCAGGAGACCGAGACGCTCTGCGACAAGATCGATAACGATTGCAACGGCGTGACGGACGATCCGTTCGCCACTGAACTGTTCGATATATGTACCGACGGCATCGGCGAGTGCAAACGGGCCGGGTTCATGGTGTGCAACGACACATATGATGGTGTGAAGTGCAATGCGGTCAAGGGTGACCCGGCCTCCGAGGAGATATGCAACAACAAGGACGACGATTGTGATACATTCATCGATAACGACAGCAGATTCGATATGAAGGGCGAGGTCTGTCTCGTCGGAACCGGGGCCTGCCTGCGGGCCGGCGTCCACATCTGCAACGAGATCGGCGACGGGCTCGACTGCAGTGTGACGCCGGGCACCCCGATCGCTGAATTGTGCAACGGGATCAACGATAACTGCGATGTGGGGGGACTCATCGACGAGGGTGTGGATGCTGCTGCTCCCGCCTGTGCCAAGACGCTGGGCGTCTGTTCGACCGCCCGGAAGAAATGCGGCGGCACCGCCAGTTGGCTCGATTGCGGATACGGCGACTATCTGGCGGCCTCCGGAGGCACCTACGAGGTGAGCGAGACGCTGTGTGACGGTCTCGATAACGACTGCATCGGCGGGGTCGACAACAACCTGACGAACTATGCCCCCGCCTGCGACAATCCGGTAGGCCCGGTGCAGCCGCTCCGTGGCGTCTGCGTCGGCGCCCGGAAGGCGTGCGGCGGCGTTTCGAGTTGGCTTGCCTGCGGTGCGGCTCAGTTCGGCGCCGACTATCAGGCGACCGAGAACCGGTGCGATTACCTCGATAACGACTGCGACGGGGTGCTGGATGAAGGGTTCCTGAACGCGGGGACCGGCAAATACGACCAGAATACCGCCTGCGGAAACTGCGCGACCAATTGCACGACCATTTACGCGAAACCGAACGCCGAGGGGTGGTGCGACGCGACCGGAACGCCGGAATGCAAGATGCGTTGTACCAACACCTCACTCTATTTCGACCTCAACGGGGTGCCCGACGACGGGTGCGAGTTCACGCTCGATGTCGACGCGATCTATGTCTCCGAGTCGAATGGTGACGATCTTGACCCGAACTGTGGTCTCGGACCCGTGGCGATCGGTCAAAAGCCGTGCGCGACCATTGCGAAGGGGCTTCAACGGGCCGGAGCGCCGCTGAATCGGAGCAAAATATTCATCGCTGACGGTACCTACGAGGAGACGGTGTTGCTTGTGAACGGCAAAAGCCTCTATGGCGGCTACCGTCCCGATACCTGGGGACGGCATGTGTCGACCACGATGACGATTATCCGAGGTACCAGTGTAACAACCCACAAGAAAAGTGTTATTGCGACAGGCATCACTCAAACAACCGTTCTGGAAGGGTTTGTTATTTATGGTCAATCAAATTACACTAGTGGTGGCAACTCCTACGCTCTTTACATCAATGACAGCAACTCATTCTTGGCGGTGCGTCAGAATATCATGTATGCCGGCAATGGTGGCCCTGGTGTAGACGGCGTCAAAGGAACAGATGGTGCAAATGGTGTAAACGGTAATGCGGGACAAAACACGATAGAAACAAATGTCTACACAAAGGCAAATTGTGACGCCCTTTCTACGACCCCCGGTAACCAAGGGGCACCGGGAGATGGCGGTCAACGAACCTGTGGCGCTACTGCGGTACATGGGGGAGCGGGAGCCGGAGCCGTTTGTCCTTTAAATAATTCTCAACAACCGAGCGGTATTGCGGGCAATAGTGGTGGGACTGGAGGCGGCGTTGCGGGTGCGGGAGGTGCGGGTGGGAAAGACCGCTATACAACGAATTGCGGGTTGTTTACAGCCGATGGTACAGCGACAGCAAATCCGGGGACAAACGGTGGCGCAGGCAGCAATGCCGTGGCGATATCTGGGTGCAATAATCCTGCTGGATCAGTGTCGAGTGGTGAATGGGGTGGGGCAACAGCGATCAGTGGTAACAATGGTACTCATGGTGGTGGTGGTGGTGGTGGTGGTGCTGGTGGTGGTGCCGATGTAAGCTACGACTGCTCGGATGCTGTCGATGACTGTCTTGGCGGCTCTGGTGGTGGCGGTGGCTCTGGTGCATGCGGAGGGAATGGTGGTTCCGGTGGGGGGGCAGGAGGAGGGTCCTTTGGTATATTCATAACCTTCTCTTCTTCGACAAGTGACTACCCCGTCATTCAGAATAACGCCATATATGGTGGTGTCGGTGGCAACGGCGGAAAAGGGGGGAACGGTGGCGTTGGCGGTGCCGGAGGCCTTGGCGGTGTCCGTGGGGATGTTACGGGGCCGTGGCTTTACGCGATGGGGCAAGGTGGAGCTGGTGGTAAAGGCGGTAATGGCGGCCACGCCGGCGGCGGTGGTGGTGGTTGCGGGGGAGTTTCCTACTGCATATATATTCACAATAATCAAACGACACCCACCTATAATACTACCAATGCTGTTACTGCGGGGGCCGGGGGTGTCGGCGGTGCTGGGGGTGTTTCACTGAATACTCCCAGTAATGGGGGAAATGGTGCTACTGGTTCTTCCAGTGCTTTTTCTTACTAGGGAGGCGGCCATGAAAAAGAACGCGACGATGCTTATCGCCCTGTTCCTTCTCTTCCTCGCCGCCTGCGACGGCTCCTCCAAGCCGTCGGTCGACGATAATGGAGGGAACGACGAACTGACGCCGGAGAGCGATAAGACGCTTCCCGAGACCGACACCACGGCGACCGACGATGCTCCGCTGGACGGAGACAGTGCCCAGCCGGAGGACAGCGACACGAGGCCCGAAGGCGATACGCAACCGGATGAGGACGAAGCGTACCCCGATGAGGTCATTCCCGACGAGATGGTCGATGAGGCCTGGGACGGTGGTGACGAGGCAATGTTTGACGATATGACCGACGAGGACATCATAACGGTCCCGGATGTCGTGGAGTCGGAAGACGACACTTTGCCCTTTGATGACGAGACGCCTGACACCAACGATATCTTCCCCGATCAGTTCGACGCCTTCACGGGTGATGATGATATCCTCCTGACCGATACGGACGAACTGGTGACCTGTGAGGATGACGGGCAGGACTGTACCGAAGAGGTCGTCCTGAACGACCAGTGCCTCCACCTGCCGCGTCACGAACTGTGCGATGCCGCTGAGATGTGCAACCCGGCCGACGGGTGCGTGAGCGCCGACGGGTGGTTGTGTCGTTCGTGCGCCGGCGGCCTGCCGTGCGCCTATCCGACCGATGTCTGCGCGTCGCTACTTGGTACATCGGTGTGTCTGACCGCCTGCGTGAGTGACGACGAGTGCCTGCCGTCGTTCTCCTGTCTCGATATCTACGACGAGGAGGACAACTTCCTCGGTCGCGGATGCAAGCCCGACAGCCAGATCTGCTGTGTCGATTTCGACGGCGACATGGCCGGCGTCGGTGCGATGTGTCAGTTGCAGGACTGCGATGAGACCGACCCGGATGTGCGCCCCGGCATGACCGAGTTGTGCAACGGCATCGACGACGACTGTAGCGGCACCGCGGATGACAACCTGCAATCCTCTGCGCCGTTCTGCCTGAAACAGCAGGGTGTCTGTTTCGGTTCCCGTCAATCGTGCGGTGGCATGGCGGGTTGGCTCCCCTGCGGTACTGGTGACTATCTTGCGTGGGACGGTCGCTACGAAACGGTCGAGGCGACCTGCGATCTTGCCGATAATGACTGTAACAATCAGATAGATGAACCGTTCGAGGCGGTGCTCTACAAGTCCTGCACCGAGGGATTCGGCATCTGCGAACGATCCGGTTTCACGGTCTGTAACGATCCGGGTAACGGTGTTATCTGCAATGCGGAGCCGGGACCGAAGGACGATCCGGAAAAATGCAACAACCTCGACGACGACTGCGACGATGTGATAGACAACGGGTTCCCGAAGAAGAATACCGTCTGCACCGACGGGTATGGCGTGTGCCGGGTGACGGGCATCTATGTCTGCAATACGGACGGGAGCGATACTGAGTGCAATGTAAAAGCGTTGCCGTCGACAGACGACGAGGACTGCGACGGTCTGGACAACGACTGCAACGATGCCGTGGACGATGGCCTCACCGGCGGCCTGTGCCCGAACCAGAAAGGGGTGTGCGCCGGTACGCGGCAGTCGTGCGGCGGCTTCTCGGGCTGGCTTCCCTGCGGTCCGACCGAATATGCCAACCAGACGAATGGTACCTATGAGCAGAACGAGACGATCTGTGACGGCAAAAATAACGATTGCGATGACGAGACGGACGAGAATATGGCGAGTTACGCGCCGACCTGCCCGCTCCAGAACGGTGTGTGCAAGGGATCGCGCATGGCTTGCGGTGGTCTATCGGGTTGGCTTGCCTGCACCGCGGCGAACTACGGTCCCGAATACGAGGCGACCGAGACGCAGTGCGACTATCTGGACAACGATTGCGATACCCAGGTCGACGAAGGGTACAAGAATCAGGTGACCGGCAAGTACGACCAGAACACCGCCTGCGGCAACTGTTCGACCGACTGCACCGCCATCTATAACAAGCCCAACGGCTACGGCACCTGCAATGCGACCAGCAGTCCGGTCTGTTGGTTGACCTGCAATGTTAACTATTACAACCTCAACAATGTGCCTGATGACGGCTGTGAGTTCCTTCTTGAAACGAGCGTTATCTATGTCTCGACATCGAACGGCACCAACGACACCACCTGCGGACTCGGCCCGAGCGGCACCGTTGTCGGCTATTATCCCTGCAAAACGATAGCGTACGGGATCACTCGGGCTCAGGCAACGACCCGCACCAAGGTCTATGTGGCCGACGGACTCTACGAAGAGACGGTGACGCTCGTGAATGGCATATCGCTCTACGGTGGCTACAAGGCCGACACATGGGAGCGGCACATCACATCGTCGTTGACGGTATGGCGCGGCAACGAATCAGCCACCCACAAACGGACCGTCGTCGCCTCGGGCATAACTTCCGCGACGGTGGTCGAGGGCTTTGTGCTGTATGGACAGGCGGCGACCGCGGCGGGTGGCAATTCCTACGCATTGTATATGAGCAATAGCAATTCCTCTCTCACGATAAAAGACAACATAATTTACGCTGGTAATGGTGGTCCTGGCACCGATGGCCTCAAGGGAGCAGACGGTTCCAATGGCGTAAACGGTATCGCTGGGCAAAACACCATAGAGACGAATACTTACGATAAAGCGACATGCGATGCTCTTTCTACGACTCCTGGTAACCAAGGGACACCGGGAGATGGTGGTCAACGGACCTGTGGCGCTACTGCGGTACATGGGGGGGCGGGCGCGGGAGCTGTTTGTCCCTCGGGCAATTCCATGCAGCCGACGGGTATTGCTGGAAATAGTGGTGGTGTCGGTGGCGGATCAGGAGGCGCTGGTGGTGCAGGGGGATACGACCGCAATACTACAAACTGTGGGACTTTTGGAACAGGAGGTTTTTCAGCAACCGCCAATCCCGGAGCAGATGGTGGTTCCGGCGGTCATGCTGTGGCGGTTTTGGGATGTAGCGTTGCTGCCGGATCGGTATCGGGAGGGGACTGGACAGGTTCTTCTGCGGTAACGGGTAACAATGGTACTCCCGGTGGCGGTGGGGGGGGCGGTGGTGCTGGCGGTGGTGCGGATGTCAGTTCCAATTGCACTGGTACTGACGATTGTCTTGGTGGATCTGGTGGCGGCGGAGGATCCGGTGCCTGTGGCGGAAATGGTGGTATTGGTGGTGGTTCGGGCGGTGGATCGTTCGGCATATTTATTACTTTCTCTTCTTCGACGAACAACTATCCAACCGTTCAGAACAACATTATATATGGAGGAGCCGGAGGATCTGGAGGTAAAGGAGGAAATGGTGGCATCGGAGGAGTTGGAGGTCTGGGGGGTGCCCGAGGAGAGGTCTCGGGGCATTGGGATTATGCGATGGGGCAAGGCGGTGCTGGAGGTAAAGGCGGAGACGGTGGCCACGGCGGCGGTGGTGGCGGCGGTTGTGGTGGTGTTTCTTACGGCATATACATACACAATAATCAAACGATACCTGCTTATGGTGCTACCAATGCAGTTACTGTGGGTGTCGGCGGTAGTAGTGGTGCAGGAGGCCTTTCATTAAATGCGCTTAGTGTCGGAGGAAATGGAGCAGTTGGTCAGAGTGGCGCGATTTATGCGCCATAGCGACTTTACATGGGAGTTTCGTTTGCGAAGATCCGAAACATGATAATCCGCCGACGAGTATTTTCCTCTCTTGTTTTTGCAGGTTTCCTTTTTCTGTTTTTGGAAGGAGCTTGTTCTTCTCCAAGTCCTTCGCAGGAATGCCGCACTCCCGCCGACTGTCCGCATGATGGCCTTTACTTCTGCATAAACGGCCAGTGTATTTCGCTGACCGATGACACGCCGGACGACATACTCGATACCGATCAAGACCGGTCTCCGCTACCTGATGTCGAGACGGCTGAGGAAAAGGACGATGTGGTTGCCGATGATGAGCCGGTCGCGGGGGATGACGGGGTGCCGGACGAAGCGAAGGATGACGGCGAGGTAGCCGATGAGGCCGATGGTACGATCCCTTCCGATGCCGATGTGACCGATGAACCGGGCGAAAGTGACGAAGCGATCCCCGACGATGTCGCCGGGGATGCCGACCTGTACGATGCTCCGCCGGCGCAGGATGACATCGTGATAGCGATACCCGATGAGGACACACCGGACCTTTCCGACGGCGACGAACTCATCCCTGACGAGGAGATACTGGTGCCGGACCTTGATGGCCCCTGCGACGACGGTTTCGCCTGCACCATAGACATCGAGACCGGCGACGGTGGGTGCATGAATCTCCCGCGGCACTACCTGTGCGGCGCCGGCGAACTGTGTTCGGCCCATGACGGGTGCCGGAGCGCCGACAACTGGTTCTGCAAGCACTGTCCGAAGGGAAGCGCAAGTTGCGCCTACCCGACCGATGTCTGTGCCCGCATCTTCGCCGAGCCGGTCTGTTTGCTCCCGTGTTTCTCGAACGCCGAGTGCCCTTTCGGATACTCCTGCAACGACCTGTACGACGATAACGACATATTCCTCGGGCGTGGCTGTACCCCGAACAATTTCGTCTGTTGCCTCAATTTTGATGCTGATAATGCCGGCATCGGGCATATGTGCGGTCTCCACGACTGCGACGAGACGAACAATCTCATCCATCCCGGCGCGACCGAATCCTGTAACGACCGCGACGATGACTGCGACGACCTGGTGGACGAGGGGAACCCCGGCGGCGGCGAGGCCTGCCAGAGCGCGCTACCGGGCATCTGCCGGCAGGGCATCACGACCTGTGTCGGTGGCAATATAGCCTGTGTGCCCATCATCGCGCCGGCCACTCAGCCGGAGGAATGCAACAATCTCGACGATGATTGTGACGATGAGATAGATGAGGATTTCAAGAACCCGCTGACCGGCCGTTACGAGAGCGACACCGCCTGCGGCAACTGCCTGACCGACTGCACCGTCATCTATGACCGGCCTCATGCTCACGGTGAGTGCAATGCGACCGTCGAGCCGACCTGTGTCATGCGGTGCGAGACCATAGCCGACGGCGGAGCGGTGGATGCGTTCGATCTCAACCGCGTGCCGCAGGACGGCTGCGAACTCATCCTCGATCCAGACGCGGTCTATGTCTCGGTGCAGAACGGCGACGATCTCGACCCCGACTGCGGCGTCGCGCCGCTCGGCACCCTGCCGGATGCCGTGCCGTGCGCCACGATAGCGAAAGGTCTCTCGAGGTCTCAGGAACTCGGTCGTTCGAAGGTGTTCGTCGCCGACGGCCTGTACGCCGAGACGGTGAGCATCATGAGCGCCGTGTCGGTACTGGGCGGGTACCGCGCCGATACCTGGGAACGCCATCTCGATTCGACCATGACGATATTGCGCGGCACCGACACCGACCCGACCCATGTCCCGCACAAGGCGGCGATGGTGGTCGTGGTGCCTCCTGCCGGGGCGTTGATCGAGGGGTTCATCATCTACGGCGAGAATAACACCAACTCGGGCGGCAACAGTTACGGCATCTTCGCGACCGGTTCGACGGGGGTCTTGACGATACGCGAGGTGACGCTGTATGCCGGGAACGGCGGTCCGGGGCTGAACGGTTCAATGGGACAGAACGGTACTCCCGGGACGGTCGGGACCGGGCGGCCTCCGACCGGCGAGGGCTATGATACCTTCGTCGGTGACGGTATGCCATGCGCGAACCCCGAACGCTTTTACGAGAACGGGGGCCGACTCTCCTGCGACGGGCAGGAGGTGAGCGGTGGCGACGGCGGTGGCACGCGGTGTCCTCCGGCAGGCGGCTCCGAATATTCGGCGACCGACGGGAACTGGGGATCAGGCGCGGCGTCCGGCGCCGGCGGCGACGCGGGAGACGACGGTGGTATCTACACGGCGGGACTCTGTACCCTGCCTCCCGCCCCGATGACCGGGGCCGACGGATCGAACGGTGGCGATGGCTTGAGCGGCAACGGCGGCGCCGGTTGCGATATGGCGGCCGGCGTGATAACGGGCTATCACTGGAACGGTCTCTCGGGGGTTCCGGGGACCATAGGGACCCATGGGAGCGGCGGTGGCGGTGGCGGTGCGGGTGGCGGCGGCGATTCGTCGGTAGAGGGGACCAATGACCGTGTCGGCGGCGTCGGCGGCGGTGGCGGTTCGGGTGCCTGTGGTGGCACGGAAGGCGGTGGCGGCGCCGCAGGCGGCGGCAGTTTCGGCATTTTCGTCCTGTCGGGGATGGCGCCTATCGTTACCGATACGACGATCAACATGGGGCTGGGCGGGAACGGCGGTAACGGGGGGAACGGCGGCTCGGGCGGTCCCGGCGGATCTGGCGGATCTGGCGGTATCTGTCTTGATAACTGTTGGTGCTATCAGCGTGGCGGCAAGGGGGGCGAAGGGGGGAACGGTGGTCATGGCGGCGGTGGTGGCGGCGGGTGCGGCGGGGCGTCGGTCGGCATCTTCCTGCATGATGCCGGTGCCGTGCCCGACTATCAGAGCGGCATGGGGAACGCATTTCTCGGCGGCGCGGGAGGTCAGGGCGGCTCGGGCGGCGTCTCGCTCGGGGCGACCGGCACGGCGGGAAGCGCCGGCATCAAACACGCCGTCTACGACACAGGCGCGCCCTGAAAAGGGGACAGGCTTCGCACCTCGGCGTACTTTTCCGGCAATAGTGTTTTCCGAGCATCACGATCTGGGCGTGCAGGTCTTTGAAGGCTTTGAGCGAGCCGTCGAGTTCACGGCATATCGCTCGCTCGAAGAGGGCGCGGATCGTCTCGTAGTCGTCGGCGACCGCGATCGGCAGACGCGATAGCATCCGTTTGGTGTAGGCGTCCACGACGAATACTTTCCGGCCGAAGCCGTAGCAGAGTATCGAGTCGGCCGTCTCGGGGCCGATACCCGAAAGCGCGAGCAGTTCTCGGCGGAACTTTCCGGTGTCGCGCTTCAGCGGCGATACGCCGTTCCACCCGAGGTCGTCGGCGAGAAAGGCGAGCAGGCGCGTCAGCCGGTCCGCTTTCTGCCGGAAATAGCCGGTCGGGCGGATGAGCGATTCCAGCCGTTCACGCGGCAGTTCCCGCATCGCGGCGAGTGAGAGGGCCTCCGCCGCTTTCAGGTTCGCGATGGCCTTCTCGACATTGCTCCATGCGCAATTCTGCGTGAGGAGCGCCCCGACGACGATCTCGAACCGCGTTTCTCCCGGCCACCAGTGCTGGAAGCCGAAATGGTCCCGCAGTACGGGGTACAGGGCGGCGATGCGCTTCTCAGGACTTTTTTTCACGGTCGTGGGCCAGTATGAGCGCTATCGTTTTAGCATCCACTATCTCGCGCCGATCGATCATCGCAAGCGCCTCGTCGAGCGTCACGGCGAGTGTCTCTATCTCCTCGTCGTGGTCGGGAAAATGCGTGCGTTCCATTGCCGGGATCGGTTCGACCATCGCGACGAAGTAGCGCATGTACTCGTCGGTGTAACCGCAGGAGACCCAGCCCTCGAAGAGTTCCCGCAGTTCGATGACGCGCTGGCCGATCTCCTCCTCGACCTCGCGGCGTACCGTCGCTTCGGGCGATTCGCCGGGATCTATCTTCCCGGCCGGCGCCTCGATGACCCAGCCGCCGACCGCCGACCGGAACTGCCGTTCAAGGAGGAGATCGCCGTTTCTCGCGACCGGCAGGATCGATACGGTCTCGACGAACCGGATGACGGCGTGGGTGACCGGCTCGCCGTTCTTTTTTTCCAGATGGACATTGGCGACCGTGAATATCCGGGTCTTCAGCACCGTTTCTTCGCGTACTATCTTCATGATGCCTCCATCAGCGTTCGCATATCAGGCCGATAGCGTCGGTGAGCGTCCCCCGCCGGCCGAATATCCCGGTCGCCGGTCTGCGACGGCAGGAGGCAAGAGGGCGGCTCTCCTTCATCTCCCCGGCCGTTGCCGAAAGCGTTTCGTCCGATCCGTCGGGGGCGCCGCAGGAAAGGGCGATGCCGCGGAGGTGGTGATCGGCTGTCCCGGCAAGACCGGTCACCCGCCGATCCCCGGGGCATCGCAATGGTATCGAAGCGCCGGTCGGACGAGGTTCTTTAAGCGCGATATCGTTCCCGCCGCACCGGATGGAAAGGATAGAGAACCCGGCGCCGCTCTTGACGACATCCATCCCGGTGAAGGGCTGTCCGTCGGGGCATTGGCGCAGGAACGGGTTGCCTCCGCGTCCGCCGGAGGTCGCGGTGTAGGTGGCATGGCGGTCGGGGGAGAGGCGGTACGCGGTGAAACGGCCTGACTCCGTTATCCGTTCAGGGCGCCAGCGGTAGGTGTCCCAGGGCGTTACCGGGAAACGGGAAGGGGCCACCAGCAGAAAGGAGGAGTATTTTTTCACGAGCGCATCTTCGGGTGGCGTTTCGAACCGGCGCGGCAGGACGAGGATGTCTTCCGTAAGCGGGTCGATGGCGGGAAGAAGCGCCGCGAAATCGCTCGCGGGATAGAGGATGATGAGTGCCCGGCCGGCCGTATCGCGTTGCTTAAGAGAGGTCACGAACTCCCGGAGCGTATCGCTATCGGGTACGAGGAGGATGAGACCCCACCAGAGATAGCAAGTGGCGGCGCTCAGAAGGAGCGCGAACGGGATAAGATGTCTACGCTTCATTTCCGTTCCCGCACAAGCATCCATTTCGTTTCGGCGGTCTCCTGATGCAGGATGTGTTTCTTTATCTTCGCCTCCTCGGAGTGCCGCGAGCTGTCGGCCATCCAGTAGAACATTTTGAGGTCGTTGGGGTGGTGCCGGTAGGGGAGCATGAGAAGCGTGCAGAGGAAACAGGCGACGATCGGCGCCGGCAGGAAGACGGTCGTGCGGAGCGATGCGGGGACGGCGCGATAGGCAAGGAAAAGAAATACGCCGATAATGACGGTAGCGTAAATGAGGAACGAAACGCCGGCGCCGATGCCCAGAAAGGAGAGGGCCGAGGAATGCACGAAATAGCCTTCGCGCAGGGCAAGGAGATAGTAGTTCACGAGCGGGTTGCGGATCGTCTCTTCGACGAGCGGTCGCAGGCCGTTTGCCACCGCGAAAATGATGACCGAGAAGAGGGTGAGTGAGAGGTAGGCAAGGTGGGGCAGGACGCTTTTCCTTTCGTACACGAACAGTGCCGCGGGTATGGCGAGAAAGGGTACGATGGCGGCGAGGTGGCGCGACCCGAAGGCCCAGCCGCCGCCATAGAAACCGAATGAAGCGATGACGAGAAAATGTACGGCGGCCACCGCGAGCATTTCGATCATCAGCCGGTCGGGGCGCGGCTCACCTTTCCGACGGTACAGCATCCCGAACGCGAACAGCAGGAACGGCGACAGAAGAATGAACCCGATGCGCGGGGAAAAGAGCAGGGCGACGAAGGCCTCCCATGAGGGAAGCGTGATGCCGTAGAGCCCGTGGTGATGTATCTCCGAAAAGGCCTTGTTCTCAAGATGGCCGTAGCCGAGCGAGAACGGCGTGCCGAACAGCATCGTGTTGTAGGCGAAAAAGAGTGCGGCGAACGGGAGTCCGCCCGCGATGATCCAGAGGGCCTTTCGCGTGTCGCGGAGACGGAAGAGAAGCAGGCTCAACATGAGCAGGAGGGCGAACGCGGTCTGGTATTCGTTGAGAAAGGTCAGCCCGGTCAGCGCACCGGTCGCGAGGAGCCATGGCGGGCTTTTCGCGGTTGCGGCGCGGCGGGCGGTGAGGAAAGTGGCGAGAAGGAGCGTGGCCGAGAGCGCATGGGAGAACAGTACGCCGAAATAGGTCGCCGCCGGTGTGGCGAACAGCGTGGCAAAGGCGGTAAAGAGCGAAAAACGCCGGTCGCCGGTCCTACGGAGCATGAAGAGGCATATCAGCCAGAAAAGGAGCACGGCGAAGGGGGCGAGCGTCGTCGCCTTGATGAACCAGTAGGCGACCCCTTCCTCCTCGGCGTGCTTTTTTGAGACGGTCAGAAAGATTTTGTAGGCGGGGGCGGCGAGAAGCGCAAGCAGAGGCGCCTTGTCGGAATAGTGGTCGTCGCCGACCTTCGCGATGTCGAGACAGCGACCGTATCTCTGAAATTCCTCGTTGATGCGGAACTCGCCGCGTTCGGCGAGTGCGTGGATGGCGTAAAATCGCGACCGTTCGTTGGGGCTCACATAGTCGGGATCGCGGTCGTCGTAGACCTTGAAGAATGAGATGAGCAGGGCAACGAGAAGCGAGAAGATGACGAATGTCTTCCGGTCGATGGCGGGACGATCACTCATCGGTGCGACCGGTCGGCGCCGAACCCTTTTTTTCAAGCAGGAAAAAGAGCGCCATCGGGATGATGATGTAGGCGAGCGGCACCATCTGGCGCGACTCTTTTATGATGCCCGTGATGAGATGGGCGAGTATGAACAGCGGCGCCAGCCAGAAGGCGCGCCGCAGGAAGAGCGGGCTCCGGCGGTATCCGAGGATGGCGTAGATCCAGAAGAAGCCGAACAACAGGATGAAGTAGACATAGAACGCCTGATGCGGCGCCTCGAACGCGCGACCGGCGTCGCGCAGGATGCCCTGCCAGTTGTCGGGCCAGTGCCACGCGCCGCCGAGGTGGGGGCGGTCGCGATTCATCCAGCGGATCGGGAAGAGCGAGAGCATGATGGGAACGCCGACCAGCAGCGATCGCCCGGCGGTCATCAGCATCGCGACCGGACGCTCCCATCGGATATGATAGAAGAAATAGGCCGCGGGCAGGATGAACATCGTCTCGTTCACCATGCCGCCGAGGAACAGTGTTACGGCGAGCAGGACCGGTCGCTCGTCACGGATGGCGGCGAGCGCGACGACGAACAGGAAGAATAGTTGCGGTGCGCTCTCCTGCAGGCAATTCATGTAGGTGAAGGGAAGTATCGCAGCGAGGAAGAGGACCCCGGCAAAACTTTCGGCGGGAGAGAACCATTTCCGCAGGTATCGGTGGAACAAGAGGAGGGCGAGGAACAGGAAGAGAAAGCGGTTCAGCATGTAGGCGTGGGATACCGAGAGCCCGAACAGTTGGCGGAATAGTTCGGGGACATAGAACTGGGCGATGCGCGACTGTTCGTTGTTCGTGTACTGGAACTGCAGGAGGAGTTTGTGGTTGCGGTCGAGCAGAGAGAACCACGCGGGGGTCTGCCAGAGTTTCACCGCGAGGTTGAGGTAAGAAAGGGCGAGATAGACCGGGGCGAAGAGCAGGAACTCCCGATCGAGGGAGAAAAGTCTTTCCTGACGGTCATCGGCCATGCGTCGGTCCCCGTGAAACGCGTTGCGGCGCTGGACCTATCTGACCGATTTATTTTGACTTGTCAAGGAAAGGAACTAGAACCTAGAGGGTGTTCTTTTTCCTTTCGGCCGAGGTGCTCCGTGTCGAAAATGCTGGCGGGATGGTCGGACGCGGTGTCGCGCATCGCCTCGCTTACGGAGCGCGCCCCGCGGTCGGTACTCATCCTTTTCGTGTTCGCGGCGACGCTCATCCCGCGACTCTACCGTGCGTTCACCGATATGGGACCGGTCGCGTGTGACGAGATATTCCAGAGCGTCGAAGTGGCCCACAACCTGGCCTTCGGGCGCGGCTTCCTGTACTGGGAGTGGTCGGAAGGGGTCCGATCCTATGTCCTGCCGGCGCTTCTCGCCGGATCGTATCGATTGCTTGATCTGGTCGGGGTGCGCGATCCATATATGCTTGCGGCGGGACTGAAGGGAATGCTCGCACTTCTGCACGCCGGTGGCTGGGTATTCCTGTTCCTGTTCCTCGCGATCTTCCTCACGCGGTTCAGCGCGATTCTTGTCGCCGTCGGCTCCGGACTGTTGTATGCGGGCATATTCGCGTCGGTGCGAACGCTCGGCGAGACGGTGTCGATGCCGTTCCTGTTGGGGGCGCTCTACTTCGCCGCCCGCGCTCTCGACGAGGATCGCGGTGCGAGGGCCGTGTTCGCCGGCCTTCTGGCGGGTATCGCCTTTGCCATCCGTTTTCAGACACTTTTCTTTTCGGCGGGGCTCGGCCTTGTGCTCCTGCTTGTCGCGCGCCGTCGTCGGGCGGTGGTCCCGTTCTTCGTGGCCGGGTTCGCGGGGATACTTATACTCACGGGCCTTGTCGACCTGTTCGTCTGGGGGGGATTCCTCCGGTCGGTCGTGAAATACTTCGACTTCAATGTGTTGCAGGACGGCGCATCACGATTCGGCCGCGAAACATGGACCTACTATTTCACTACCTTCCCGAAACTGTATCCGTGGCTCCTCATCGTTCCCGCGCTTGTCGCGGCGGTCATCGGGATATGCTTCCGTCGTACGGCGATGTTGGTCGTGCCGCTCGCGTTCTATGTCCTGCCGCATCTTATGACCCCACACAAGGAGGTCCGTTTCCTGTTCCCGGTCTACGCCCTCTTCGGCCTTCTGGCGGTACTCGGATGGGAGCGGCTCTCGATACTCGCCGCGCCGCGCCACCGGCCGGTCGCCGCCGTGCTCGCGGTCGCCATCGCCCTCTCGTCGGGACTGTTCCATACCCGTCGCATCGAGCCGTCGTGGGCGCAGGCCCATCCGCTGAATAACGCCGAGAACATGGAGCCGTCGTTCGCGCTCGGTCGCATCCCCGACATCAAGAAGGGGTTCGTGTTGGGTCTGCAACAGGACTTCTCGGGCGGTCACGCCTATTTCCATGCGAGCGCCGACATCCAGTATGTCCGGTTCGTCCACGAGGCGCGCCCGATCCTCTTTTCCGAACTGCGCCGTGATCTCCCGGGCCGCTATTTCGCCATACGGAAAAGGGAGGAGAAGCACTTCGCGCAGTATCTCCCGTTCCTCGCGAAGGTCGCCGAAACGCCGGCATGGGGCATCTACCGCCGCGAGAGGATGGCGGTCATCGAGCCCGAAAAGATACCGCTCTCGCGGCTCGCGAAACCCAAACGGGAGGGGGCCGCATGGGACGCGCCGGGTACGGTGCGGGTCTGGGAGAACGGCCTGCGGGTATCGCTTGACGCGCCACGGAACGAGGGTTTGCTGGAATTGTCGACCGACAACAACGACCGGTACGAGTTATCCTTCAACCATGGCGGCGTGACCGTCGGCCGCGTTATCGCCGAGCCGCAACGCAGTAAGGAGGGGCTCGTCATCCACCGGCTCGAGGTCCCCGTTCCGGCGCGGGAACAGGGCTACGACGAGATCGTCATTATGCCGTCGGGAGGCGACGGGGTTTTCAGCGTCGGTCACTTGTTGTTGGAAAAGTAGCGCCGCCGGTCAGCGCGGTCCGAGAAGAGAGAATATCTCGCCATCCACCCGTTCGCCGACCTTTTCGAGCCGTCTCCGGGTCGCCGTCCCCCTTTCGGCGGCGTGTACCAACGCTTCCCAGTGGGCCCGCATCACCTCTTCGGTCCCCGAACAGACGAGCAGGATGTCGCTTTCGGCGGCGAGGAAGCGTACCGTCTTCTCCTCGGGCGACCAGCGGTCGAGTGCGTGCATCTCGATGTCGTCGGTCATGAGAATGCCGTCAAAGCCGAGTTCGCGCCGCAGAATGCCGTTCCACGCGGGGGAGAGACTGGCGGGCAGTTCGGCATCTATCTCCGGGACGAGTATGTGGGCCGCCATGACGAACCGCGCCGTCCCGGCGAGCCGCCGGTAGGGGAGCAGGTCCTCCGCCGCGAGGTCGGCATACGGTTTTTGTATCAGCGGCAACTCTTTGTGCGAATCGACCGTCGTCGCGCCGTGGCCGGGAAAATGCTTGATGACGCCGAATATCCCCTCGTCGCGGAGCGCCGAGAGGTACCGGGCCGCGTGGCGCGCCACCTCGTCGGGGTCATCGGAAAAGGCGCGGTCACCGACGATGCTCGCATCCTCGCCGGAACGCAGGTCGACCACCGGCGCCATATCCATCGTGACGCCGAGTCGCCGCAGTTCACGGGCGAGCCCCCGGACCTTTTCGCTGAACGCATCGTCGTCCATCGCGGCGAGTTCTTTGGCCGACGGCAGGGAGTAGGGACCGAGCGGGAGGCGCCGGACGCGGCCTCCCTCCTCGTCGATCGCGATGAGGCGAAGATGGTCGATACGGCGCAGGTCGGCGCAGAGCAGTTCGAGCGACCGGAGCGATTCGATGTTGCGTTTGAACAGGATGACGCCGACCGGCGACGCTTCACGCAGGAACCGCTCTTCGCCGGGTGTGAGCGACGGTCCGGCGAGCGAAAGGATGAGCGCGTTGCCCGCCGCCTGCTTGATGTGCCGCAGGTCGCCCGCCATCGTGGTGCCTAGGCGAGCACCTTCGAGATGACGCCCATCGCCCAGTCTATCTCCTCTTTGGTGATGACGAGCGGCGGCGCGAAGCGGATGATCCAGTCGTGGGTCTCCTTCGCCAGTACGCCGTTCTCCTTGAGGGCGGTGGTGTACTTGCGCGCCTTTTCACCGGCCGCCGAAAGAATATCCTTGTCCATCACGACGCCGATGAGAAGTCCCTTGCCTCGGACCTGTTTTATCTTCTTGGTCTTTGCCTTGAGTTCGTTCAGTTTGCCCATGAAGTAGGCGCCGAGTTCGGCCGACCGTTCGGCCAGTTTCTCGCTTTCCAGCACATCGAGCGCCGCCATCGCGACGGCACAGCCGAGCGGGTTGCCGCCGAAGGTCGAGCCGTGGGAGCCGGGGGTGAAAACGCCCATGATGTTCTTGTTGGCCGCTACCGCCGAGACGGGGAACACGCCGCCGCCGAGCGCCTTGCCCATGATGATGACATCGGGCTCGATTCCGTCGTGCATGAAGCAGAATTTCTTGCCGGTACGGCCGAAGCCGGTCTGCACCTCGTCGGCGACGAGCAGGACATTATGTTTGGTGCAGATCTCGCGCAGTTTCTTCATGTAGCCGTCGTTCGGGACAAAGACGCCAGCCTCGCCCTGAATGGGTTCCACGAGCACGCCGACGGTGTTCTTCGTGATCGCCTTCTCGACCGCGTCGGTGTCATTGTAGTCGACATGGACGAAGCCCGGCGTGAAGGGACCGTAGTTGTTGTAGGCGTCGGGATCGGTCGAGAAGCCGACGATGGTGGTGGTGCGGCCGTGGAAATTCTCGCGCATGACGATGATCTCGGCCTTGTCCTTTTCGACCTTCTTGATCTCGTAGCCCCAGCGTCGGGTGAGTTTGATGGCTGTTTCGACCGCCTCGGCGCCGGTGTTCATCGGCAGGACCATATCCTTGCCGGTGTATTCGCAGAGCCGTTTGGCGAACACGGGCCACTTGTCGTTGAAGAAAGCGCGGCTCGTGAGCGTCAGCACATCGGCCTGTTCCTTGAGCGCCTTGATGATGGCGGGGTGACGGTGCCCCTGATTGACCGCCGAATAGGCCGACAGGCAATCAAGGTATTTCTTCCCTTCCGGATCCCAGACCCATGCACCCTCGGCGCGGCTGATGACCACTTCGAGCGGGTGGTAGTTATGCGCCCCGTAGTGATGCTCCATCTCGATGAGTTCGCGCGAGGTGAGTTTCTTCGGCTCTTTGCAGTTCTTGTCGCAACAACATCCCATGACTCGACTCCTTTCAAACGGTTATTGAACACGGAACGAAGCGAGTCTAGCAGGGAACCCGGTTAAGGCAAGAATTTTGGGAAGGTACGGGAGAACCGCCTATTTCTTGACGAGCACCGCGCCGTAGCCCGGTTTCATCGTGATGGTGACGAAACAGCGGCCGTCCTGCTCCTTGACCGGATAAGTCTTCTGGGGGCCGCCGCTCATGTCCTTGAATTTCGCCTTGGCCGACAGGTCCTTGTCGACGGTGATGTGCGCCGTGACCTCCGCTTTGCCGAGATTGAGCACGAACACCGTTTCGTCGAACCCGCCGAGGTTCGAAAAGGCGATGAGCCCGGTGTCGCTGAGTACCTGCCAGAATCCGCCGTCCACCGATATCTCACGGTAATAGCGGGCCCCCTCCTGTCGCACATACTCGGTCAGAAAATCGATCTTCTTCACCATGTCGTTCCCCCTTGGTGATACATTCGGTTACTAAAAAACGGATAGCGGGGGCATTGTAGGGGGGAAGCCCCGATTGTCAATGAATTTTTTGCCCGGACCCGAGCGCTACTTCTTCAATTCTTCGAAATTCTTCATGATATCGCTCACCCGTATCTTGCGGAGCGACACTTCGAGGAGTGCGCGCACTTCGCCGGTCAGCGAGCGGAACCGGCAGTGCTCGTCGTGGCAGATCGGTTCGAGGAACAGGCAGGTGTTGGTCGGGAGCGGTCCCTCGATGATGGTGACAAGATCGTAGGCGGTTATGTCGCTCGGCTTCTTGGCGAGCGTGAACCCGCCGCGCGCGCCGCGCTTCGAATGAAGGAGTTTTTCCTTGACGAGCGGCTGGAGTACCTTCGCGAGGTAGGTCTCCGACACCTTGAGGTCCTTCGCCATCCGTTTGACCGATGCGTTCCGATCGGAGGCCGCGATGTAGGCGAGCGCGTGGATCGCGATGTTGACCCGTTCCGAGATGTTCAACAGTTTGTTCATGGCCGTGCCCTCTTTCCTATGATCACACTAAAATGTCCTCCGGCGGCAGGTGCCCTTTTTTCTCCACGAGTTGCAGTCGGACGCGGCCGAGGGCGTCGGTCAGTTCGTTCGGTATCTTCGCGCCGTAGAATTCCTGTATCTTCCGTTCCGCCTCGTCGTATTTCTCGGCGAGGAGTTTCCACTGGAAGTTGCTTTTGCAGAGCATCAGTTTGATGTCTATGTCGTTCAGCGATTTCATGAAGATGCGGATGTCCATCTTAGCCCTTCGCTTTCTTCCACGCCTCGAAATCGGGGATGTCGAAGGCCGAGATGTAGTACTGGGTCAGGTATTCGCGGAACCGTTCCTGATCCGAGAGCACCTTGAAGCCGTGTTTCTTGTCGATATATTTGACCGCTTCCATGTAGATCTTGTCGAAATTCGAGCGACCGACCCGCATCTTCGCCTTGTCTATCTCCATTGAGACGAAGGTGCGGTACGCCTTCATCAGGCCGTCGTCGTCCAGATGTATCGCCGTCCGGCCGGGGATCATCTCCTCGACGGGTTCTTCTACGGGAGCTGGCCTCTCTTTCGCCGCGGGACGGCCGCGCCCCTTCGGCGGCTGTTTCTTCTCCGGCTCTTTCGCTTTCTTTTCGTCGCGTCCGGCCTCCTTACCTTTCTTCGGTTCCTCCTTCTTGCCGCCGCGCGGTCTGCCTGTCTGTTTGTCCGGCTGTTTCTGGGGCGCCGGCTTCGCGGGCTCCTTCTCCTTGGCGCGGGGCGCCTTTTCCGGCTCCGCTTCCGGTTCGTCCTTCTTCTTCTCATCGACCTTCTTCATGGTTTCGGGATCGAAGGGGAGATAGAGCGTGTAGGTGCTCTGATACTCCGATATCTTCTCGACGATCGCGAGCCCCCGTTTGCAGATGCGGTCGAGCAGGCGCGAGAACTCTTCCTGAGCCAGTTCGTCGAGGCCGACGCTCTTCTTGAGTCCCGCGCCGAGATAGCCGTAGTTCTTGTGGATGCTGAAGGAGTAGAGGAGCAGTTTGATGTAGAGGGTATATTCGTTCAGCGGGAGCGGTTGAAGGGTACGGGCGAATTCATGCGGGATGACGATGTCTTGCGTGATGACCGTGACCTGTATCTTCTCTATCGGCTCCTCGATGAGCGGCGCTATCCATTCTTCCTTGACCGGCTGGGGTTTGGCGATGACCGGCTGGGGCGCGGGGGCGGGTGGCGGCGTGATGGGCGGCTCGGCCTTTTTCTGCTCGACGGGCGCCGGGGGGCGAATGTCGGGACGGGGTTCGGGCTGGGGAGCCGGTCTCTGTACGGGCGGCTGGTGGTGCTGTTGTTGCCGCTCCTTTTCCCTCTCGCGGTCGCGGTCCCACGAGCGGTGCTCTTGCGGAGGGGCATCGTACCGGTCGTTCCGATCGGTGCGCGGGGGACGGTGGTCGTTCCGTTCGGGCTGGCGGTCGTTCCGGTCGGCATGGTCGAGGCGATCGCGTTGCGGGGGGCGTTCGAACTGGTCGGGGCGGCGGTCGGAACGGGGCTGGTCCTGACGGTCCTGACGGTCGTATCTATCATTATTCCGCTCGGGACGGTCATTCCGTTCGGTGCGATCCTGCCGTTCTTTGGGAGGGTAGGGACGCTCCTCGCGCCGGGGTTCCGCGTGACGGTCGGGTCGTTCCGATTGCCGGTCGCGGGGGTGAGGCGGTCTCGATCCGTTCTCGTCGGCGACCTTTTTCAGGTACCGGATGATCTCCTCCTTCGCCTTTTCCTTCACTGCTTCGGAGATCGCTTTCAAAATGCCCATGCTTTCACCTCGTATGGGGTAGGCTTATAATGTCTCGCGGGTGGCTGCGCCGTTCACGGCAGATCCTGTTTTGCCGAGAAGGTCTTGCAGGCGACCACTTCCTCGCCCTTGTATTTGCAGGCGATGAACCAATAATACATCTGTTTCTCGTTCATGACGGAGCGGTACCGGTAGGTCTCGCTTTTACCGTCCTTCGCGAACTCGTCGAGCGCGACCTTCTTCAGGGTGTCGTTCGCGTCGCGACGCAGTTCGAACTTGAAGGGGGCCTCGCGGTTCATCTTGAACGGCGGCTGTATCGCGATGGTGTAATCGACACCGCCCTCCTTCTTCTCGAAACGCACCGTCGCTTCGGCCGGTTTTTCCGTTTTCGGATCCTTTCCCTCGGCCGATATGATCAGGCAAAAGAAAAGGACCGGGAAAAGAGGCGCGACGGATCTCATGCCGCCTCCGAGAAGGTGACGACGATCTTGACGACGCCGAAACGATAGGAATGCTCGATGTCGGCGATGGCATCCTCCTTTCCCTCGATCGGTATCACCTTGAGGTAATCGCCGGTCGCGCGCTCCATGTGGAGGTAGCGGCGGCCGCGCCGGTCGGGCTGTTTCTTGGCGCCGCGGAAGACGAGCATCCCGTTGTGGTGTGATACCTCTATGGTGGAGGCATCGAGGGCCGGGGTCTCGAGAAACAGTATCTGGCGATCGCCGTCGAGATAACTGTCTACGGCGGGCGAGATGACATGGAGTCCCTTTTCGTCCTCTATGTATTCCTCGCTCATGCGGGCGACATAGTGGGCGATGACCCGCTCCATGCTGAGCCGCAGGTCGATGAGTCGCTCTATCTTCATGGGACGCTAACCTCCATAACGGACCCCATTATATGAATAGAAAAAACAAAAAGTCAAAGAAACGGCGGCCTCGGTCCGCAGGAGGAGCACTTTCTTGACCTTATCGGAGCGTGGCGGTACCATGGGCGCGTTCTTTTTATGGAGGTCCGATATGCGCCGTTCGTTCTGGCTCCTGACGCTGGTCCTGCTCGCCGGGTGCGGTCGCGAGGGGATAGATGCCGCCGACCGCGCGGCGACCGCGGCATGGGGGGAACTTTGGGATCGCGCCGGGGAGCGGATCACGCTCATGCGGGAACTCACGCGGGATCTCTGTCCGACCGCCCCGAAAGAGGCGACATCGCTGTGTGGCGCGGTCGAGCGGTCGATCCGTGAAGAGGACGCGGAGGGAAAAGGAGAGCGTCCGGCGGAAAATGATCGCGATGCGGTCGGCCGGGCCGGGAAACGGTACCGGGAGTGGGGGTATCATGCCGAATCGTTGCGCTCTCTGCGTAAAGGTCCGGTCGGTGAGGACCCGGTGGTGGCGGCGCTGATCGACCGCGTCCTCGCGGGCAACGAACGGGCGCTCGCGGCGCGCGACCGTTACAACGACGCGGTGCTGGCCTACAATCGGGCGCTCGCCACCTTTCCCGAAAGCGTGACCAATAATCTGCTGTTGCATCTTGAGCCGCGGGCGTCGTTCGCCGAGAGCCGACAGTTCCGGAGGGATCTGCCGGCCCGGAGATAGAGGTCCTTCAGGCGTTCATCGCCTTCAGGAAATCGTCGTTGGTCTTGGTCCGGCCCATCTTGTCGAGCAGGAATTCCATCGAATCGATGACATTGAGCGGGTGGAGCAGTTTGCGCAGTATCCACACGCGGTTGAGGATCTCCTTTTCGAGCAGGAGTTCCTCTTTTCTCGTGGCCGACTTGTTGATGTCGAGGCACGGGAATATGCGCTTTTCCATCAGTTTCCGGTCGAGGTGGATCTCCATGTTGCCGGTCCCCTTGAACTCCTCGAAGATGACCTCGTCCATGCGCGAGCCGGTATCGATGAGCGCGGTCGCGATGATGGTCAGCGAGCCGCCCTCCTCGATGTTGCGCGCGGCGCCGAAGAATCGTTTGGGCTTATGCAGGGCGTTGGCATCGACGCCACCCGACAGGATCTTGCCCGACGGCGGGACGACGGTGTTGTAGGCGCGGGCGAGACGGGTGACCGAATCGAGCAGTATCACCACATCGTACTTGAATTCGACCATCCGTTTGGCCTTTTCAAGTACCATCTCGGCGACCTGCACATGGCGGGTGGCCGGCTCGTCGAAGGTCGAGGAGACGACCTCGGCCGCGACCGACCGCATCATATCGGTGACCTCTTCGGGCCGCTCGTCGATGAGGAGCACGATGAGTTTCACCTCGGGATGGTTCGCGGTGACGCTGTGGGCGATGTCCTGCAGGAGTACCGTCTTACCGGTGCGGGGCGGCGCGACGATGAGGCCACGCTGACCTTTGCCGATCGGCACGAGCAGGTCCATGATGCGCATCGACATGACCGAGCCCTTCCGCGTCTCGAGATGTATCTTTTCGGTGGGGTAAAAGGGGGTCAGGTTGTCGAACAGGGGGACATGCTTTATCTTGTCGAGTTCGGTCTCGTCGAAGATGCTGTTTATCTTCTGCAGGGCAAAGTAGCGTTCGCCCTCTTTCGGACTGCGGATGTCGCCCTCGACCGTCATGCCGGTGCGCAGGTAGTAGCGCTTGATCATTGCCGGCGGGACATAGATGTCGTCGGGACCCGGAAGATAGTTGTAGCGCGGTGAGCGCAGGAAACCGAAGCCGTCGGGCAGTATCTGCAGGACGCCGTCGGCGGTGATCGCCTCATTGCGGTCGGCAAGTTTCTGGAGGATCTCGAAAATGAGTTCCTGAGACCGTTTGGATGACGCGTTCTCGATGCCGAGATCATCCGCCATCTTCACGATGGCATCGTTCTTGAGGTTCTTGAGTTCTTGAAGATTCATGCAATGCTCCTTACCTTGTCAGGTATGTTGGTTGTTCTCGTCATGCGTTCTTAACACTTTGCTTGCTGGCATGTGTGTTCAAGGCACCGTTCGGTTTGTTGCCGTTTGGGGTGAACCTATGGAGATACGCCGTAAGTACGGGTGTCATCGTATAGCGGGAACGCCGTCTGTCAAGTATTTTCAGTGTTTTTTTCACCGGTCGGAACAGGGTGGCTAGGCGCCTTCCTCTCTCTTTTTGGTTGACTGTCTGAGTATCTTGAGTGGCGGTTCGCCCGACTCGACGACCGCCTTGGTGATGACGATCTCCTTCACGCGGTCCTTCTCTTCGGGCGCCGCGTACATGATGTCGAGCATCATCTTCTCCATGACGCGTCGCAGGCCGCGCGCGCCGGTCTTCAGAGTCACGGTCTGCCGCACGATCTCCTGCAGGGCCTCGTCGTGGACGGTGAGCGTGATGTCATCCATCTTCAGGAGCGCGCGGAACTGCTTGACGAGCGCGTCCTTGGGTTCGGTGAGTATGCGCAGGAGGTCCCGTTCGTCCAGTTCGTGCAAGTGGCCGACGACCGGGAATCGTCCGATGAACTCGGGGATGAGCCCGAACTTGAGCAGGTCCTCCGGCTGAAGTTGGGCGAGGATGTCGCGGTCGGCGACCGCCTTTCTCTTCGCCGTTCGCCCGAACCCGAGTTGCGAGCCGCCGATGCGTCGCGAGATGATCTGGTCGAGCCCGACGAAGGCGCCGCCGGCTATGAACAGGATATTGCTCGTATCTATCTTGATGTATTCCTGCTGGGGGTGCTTGCGGCCGCCCGCGGGTGGGACGCTGGCGACGGTCCCCTCGATGATCTTGAGAAGCGCCTGCTGGACCCCTTCGCCCGACACATCGCGGGTTATCGAGGGGCTATCGGACTTGCGCGCTATCTTGTCGACCTCGTCGATGTAAACGATGCCGCGCGACGCCCGGTCGACATCGAACCCGCAGTTCTGCAGGAGCAGGAGCAGGATGTTCTCGACATCCTCGCCGACATACCCTGCCTCGGTGAGCGTCGTGGCGTCGGCGATGGCGAACGGCACATTGAGCGTCCGGGCGAGCGTTCGGGCGAGCAGGGTCTTGCCGCAACCGGTGGGGCCGGCGAGCAGGATATTGCTCTTCTGTATCTCGACCTCGTCCTGCGCCGCGGCGCCGCGCTGTATCCGCTTGTAATGGTTATATACCGCGACCGACAGGACCTTCTTGGCGTATTCCTGTCCGATCACATGGAGGTCGAGTTCCCTCTTTATCTCGGAGGGGAGCGGCAGGTGCGCGCGGCCCTCGGTCGACGGATCGGCCGCCTCGTCGCGCACGATCTCGCCGCAGAGCGTCACACAGTCGCTGCAGATGAATACGCCGCCCGGCCCTGCGATGATGCGGCCGTTGGGCATGAGTTCCTCCTGAGGTTTGCCGCAGAAGGAACAGCGGATGGGGGTGTCCCGACGGTTGCGCGAGGTCATTTCTTCGTTATGACCTGATCGATGATGCCATAGGCCTTTGCCTCCTCGGGCGACAGGAAATGGTCGCGCTCCATGTCGCGACGCAGATTCTTCTTGTCGGCGCCGGTGTGTTTGGCCATGATATCGATGATGCGCTCCTTGATGGAGAGTATCTCCTTGGCGTGTATCTCGATGTCGGTCGCCTGTCCCTGAAAGCCGCCGAGCGGCTGGTGTATCATGATGCGGGCGTTGGGAAGCGCGAACCGTTTGCCGGCGGTGCCGCTCGCGAGCAGGAGCGCCCCCATGCTGGCCGCCTGCCCGATGCAGATGGTGGTGACCGGCGGTTTGACATACTGCATGGTGTCGTAGATGGCGAAGCCCGCCGTGACGAGCCCGCCGGGGCTGTTGATGTACAGTTGGATGTCCTGCGCCGGGTCCTGCGATTCGAGGAACAGCAGTTCGGCGACGACGAGGTCGGCGAGGTCGTTGGTTATCTCGCCGCTGATGAAGATGATGCGATCCTTGAGCAGGCGTGAGTAGATGTCATACGCGCGCTCCGACTGGCCCTCCCGTTCGACGACGATCGGGACGAGCGATGACAAAGGTCGGTGTTTCATGGGTATCCTCACGGTTGTTCTTTTTTGCTCTCGTCCAGCGGCTTTTCGATAAAGCGCGCCTTCTCGACGAGTTTGTCGATGACCCGCTCGTCACGCAGGGCGAGCCGTTTTTGTTCCCAGCGGCCCTGATCGAGGTAGCGCTTGTAGTGCTCGACGGGGATATGGTAACGGGCCGCCTCCTTTTCTATCTCGCGTTCCACCTCGCGCTCCGACACGGTGACCGAAAGGGTCTCGGCCAGTTGCGAGAGCAGAATGAAGCGGCGTATCGCGGTCTCGGCGTCGCGCGCTATCTTCTGCTTATCTTCATCCGAAAGGGCGCCGCCGGGGTTCTTTTCGAGATGTTCCTTCTCGCGGACCGCGACCTCGGAACTCAGGAGCGACGGCGGCAGGTCGAACGGATGTTCCTTCAGATAGCGGTCGAGGGTAAGATGTCGTTTCTGCTCGAGATTCAGTTCGTCGAGGTAGCGTTCTATGTCGCGCCGTATCTGGTCGCGGAGTTCGGCCACCGTCTTCGCCTTCGGTTCGTGCTGGGCGACGAGTTCATCGGTGAGTTCCGGCAGGCGCGGCTCCTCGACGCTCCGGACCTCGATGGAGAAATCGACCGCCTTGCCGGCGAGGTCCTTGGCGTGGAAGGTCTCCGGGAAATTGACCGTCAGATCGAATTTGTCACCGGCGCGGCGTCCCGCGAGCGCCGCCTCTATCTCGGGGAGGAAATTCTTCTCGCCCAGCAGCACCGGCACATCGGCGCCGGAGAGCCCGGGCCGTTTCTCTCCCTCCACGCTGCCCTCGAAGGTGATGGTCGTGCGGTCCTTCTCCTGCGCCGGCCGGTCGGCCGCCGTGAAGGAGACCTGACGCCGGCGGAACGCTTCGAGTTCGTCGTCGATGAGGTGTTCGCGAAGCGGGATGGGGGTCCACTCTACCATGTATTCCTGCGCCGTCGCGCCGGTGTCGGGGAACACCTCGACGCGGCACGAGAACGAGAACGGCGCGCCGTCGGCAAGCGGGCCGGTCTTATTGATGTCAGCGTAGCGGAACGGGCGCAGTTTTTCCTTTTCGGCGACCTCCTGCAGGCCGCTTTCCAGCAGGTGCTGTTCGGTCTCTTCTCGCACGGCCTTGCCGTAGCGTTGCTGGATGACCGCCGCCGGTATCTTGCCGGGGCGGAAGCCGGGAATGGTGACCGTCAGGGCGAGGCGTTTGAAGGTGCTCCGGAGCCGTTCGTCGACCTCGGAGGCGGGGAAGGCGATCGAGATCTCTTTCTCGGTCGCGTTCAGATGCTTGATCGTGTGCTCCATGTCGTTCCTCGTGACCGTTGTTTCAGTGAAGCGGTATGCCGCGGTGTCCCGATGGGCGCCTCTGGTGCGAGGGGGGGGATTCGAACCCCCACGGTTGCCCGCTGGATCCTAAGTCCAGTGCGTCTGCCAATTCCGCCACTCTCGCGCTTGAAGACCTTTGGGGTATACCGGTCATGCAAAAACCATTGCGGATATAAGATGGTAGGCCCTGAAGGATTCGAACCTTCGACCCACTGATTAAGAGTCAGTTGCTCTACCAACTGAGCTAAGGGCCCACCAAAAATGGGGTGGGTAATGGGACTCGAACCCACAACAGCCGGAACCACAATCCGGTGCTCTACCATTGAACTACACCCACCATACTCGCGATGTGAAAAAACAACCTGGCGTGCCCGAGAGGAATCGAACCTCTGGCCTACTGATTAGAAGTCAGTTGCTCTATCCAACTGAGCTACGGGCACAGTGGTCGGGGTGAGAGGACTTGAACCTCCGGCCACTTGCTCCCAAAGCAAGCACTCTAGCCAACTGAGCTACACCCCGTGTAGCGCGTTGCACTATATGACCAAACGACCCAAAATCAAGTTTTTTTGGGGCGGGTGCATGGTCATGCGGGGCGGGGCCGCATCGCGGCGGCCGACGGACGGTTCACTTCAACTCCTCGAACGGACACACCCCTTCTTTTTCACAGTAACAAGCGATATCTCTTACGACAGGTATTGTCCCGGCAGGCGTTTTCCAAAGTTGATAGTTGCCGTCGAAGGAATTGAACCCCATATCATAGC